>JACCEE010832369.1_pt1 | contig 128953 bp, 117 predicted proteins | sample 7449931 | NCBI WGS metagenome assembly JACCEE01 (sample SAMN15323457, study PRJNA562643) | freshwater metagenome | isolation source: river surface water | place: USA:Blue River Watershed | collected 2017-08-19
AAGGGAAACTTGTATCCGCCATACAGATCAAGCTCCACGTTGCCTTTGACCGGATTGGCCGATGTGGAGTTGTCTTCGATCCACTTGATCGTGCTGGCCCAGGCGCCCACGTAAAAGCCACTCTTGTCGGCATAGTCAACGCCACCCTGAACGGCAGGATCAAAACGCGACTGCGCCAGACCGCGATACCGGTACTCGCTGACCACGCCAATGTTGTAAGACAAGCTGGATTCGGGCGCGGGGGTTTGCGCTTGGGCGATGCCCGACACAGCAGCCATGCAAGACAGGGCCAAAACGGCTTGGGAGATGAGGGTTTTTTTCATGAGACTTCCTTCCAGTTGATGATGTTGACCCACTTGCTTAGCAGTCTTCGTGCCAAACATTTGGGTTCCATTTACATTGGATTTCGCGCTGATTCATGCGTTAATGCCACCAGCCTGTGCATGGGCCGCACCCGATTGGTGCAAGGTCTCAGCGGTTTGCACAGTTCCACGCCCCATGCACCAAGACGGTGAACCAGCCATGAGCCATGCACGCATCAGCAGTTGCGCCCTGATCGGCGCGCGCCCGATCAAAGTCGAGGTCGAAACCCATGTGGGCACCGGACTGCCCGCTTTGCAGCTGGTGGGTCTGGCCGACACCGAGGTGCGCGAAGCCCGCGAGCGGGTGCGTTGTGCCTTGCTCAGTTGTGGGCTGCCTTTCCCTCAGGACAAACGCGTCACCATTCACCTGGCCCCGGCTGACTTACCCAAGGCCTCCGGACGCTTTGACTTGCCGATTGCGTTGGCCTTGCTGGTGGCCAGCGGGTATTTGCAAGCGCAAGCCCTGCAAGGCCATGTGTTTGCGGGCGAGCTGGCCCTGAACGGGGAGTTGCGCCCTGTGCACGCGGCGCTGGCGATGGTTTTGGCTTGCGCCAGCCGGGGCTGGAGCGACACCTGGGTGTTGCCGGCGGCCAGCGCGCGCGAGGCCAGCATGGTGCCCGATGTGCAGGTCTGCCAGTCGGCGCACCTGCTGGATGTGGTGGCGCATTTTCGGGGTGAAGGCGGCACTCAGTGGGCGCGGCTTCATGCGCTGCCGATGGTGGCCGACACGAGCAGCGACCTGGATCTGAGCGAGGTCAGGGGGCATGCGGCGGCCAAGCGCGCGCTGGAGGTGGCTGCAGCCGGCGGTCACAACCTCTTGATGTCGGGACCACCGGGGTCGGGCAAGTCGATGCTGGCACAACGGCTGCCCGGCTTGTTGCCGACCCCGGACCATGAGGCCGCCTTGCAGTCCGCCGCCCTGCAGTGCCTGGGCGGACAAGACATTCTGGCGAGCTGGGGCAGACGCCCGTTTCGCTCGCCACACCACAGTTGCACGGCACCCGCCCTGGTGGGCGGTGGCTCGCCGCCACGCCCGGGCGAGGTCAGCCTGGCGCACCAAGGGGTGCTCTTTCTGGACGAGGTGCCCGAATTTCGCCGCCAGGCGCTGGAGGCGCTGCGCGAGCCGCTGGAAAACCACCGGATCACGATTTCGCGCGCCGCCCATCAGGTGGAATTCGATGCCGATTTCCAGTTGATCGCCGCCATGAACCCGTGCCCCTGCGGGCAATTGGGCGCGGCCGGGCGGCTGTGCCGATGCACCCCTGACGAAGTGCGGCGATATCAGAGCCGATTGAGTGGGCCGTTTCTGGATCGCATTGACATGCACATCGAAGTGCCGCTGATGCCGGCCGGCACCCTGCTGAGCGACTCGGCACCGACCGAAAACAGCGCCACGGTGCGCGAACGCTGCGAACGCGCCCGACAACGGGCACTGCGCCGACAGGGCTGCCCCAATGCGAGGCTGCCGGCGGCGCAACTCGAAGCCTTGCCCTGGGCCCACGCCGCCCGCCTGGCCTTGCAACAGGCGGCGCAACGCTGGGGTCTGTCGGCACGCGCCATCCACCGGCTGTGGCGGGTGGCCCTGACCTGCGCCGATCTGGCGCAAGCCGACGAGGTGTCTCTGACGCACCTGGGCGAAGCGTTGCGTTACCGCTACCGCGGACATGACAGCCCGCCTTCTGCCACCAATTCATAATGAGGACATGCGTCGACCTGCAACCGTGTCCGATGGCTGGTTTGTTTTTTGGCTGTCGTTGGCCCAACTCATTTCATGGGGCAGCGTGTTCTATGGCTTTTCGGTGTTCCTCGAGCCGACCGAACAGGCCCTGGGCATGGGTCGCGCCGAATCGTCGCTGGGATTTAGCCTGGCCTTGCTGGCCGAGGGCTTGCTGGCCTACCCGGTAGGGCGCCTGATCGATCGGGGTCATGAGAGAGCCGTCATGACACTGGGCTCCATCTGGACGGGCCTGGGTCTGGTGGCGCTGTCCATGGTGCAGTCGCTGTGGCAGTTCTGGAGTGCCTGGCTGATGCTGGGTATCGGCTTGTCGGCCACGCTGTACCCGCCGGCGTTTGCGGTGCTGACCCGGCGCTTTCCGACCGACTTCAGGCGCGCCATCATCAGCCTGACTTTTTTGGGCGGGCTGGCGAGCACGGTGTTCATTCCGCTCATGGCGGGGCTGATCGACTGGCTGGACTGGCGCGGTGCGCTGCTGGTGCTGGCCGCCTTTCACCTGCTGGTGTGCGCCCCCTTGCACGGCTTCATTTTGCGCGGCGCGCCGACACAGGCCTTGCTGCCGCCGGGCAGTCCTGGCCGGGCCGATGACCCGGGCCTGCGCCACCATTTGCGCCAGCCCACGTTTTGGCTGATCGGGGTGTTTGTGGTCTTGCTGCTGGGGGTCACGGCGGCATTGCCTGCGCACATGATCGCGCTGCTGCGCGAGAGCGGGTTGAGCGAGCGTTGGGTGATCATCGCACCCGCCTGCATCGGGGTCATGCAAGTGGTCGGACGCATGACCTTGTATGTGCTGGAAAAGAAAGTCAACCCGCATGTCACCAACCGATGGATGCCCTGTCTGATCCCGCTGGGCTTGTTGTTTTTGATGCTGGGTGCCGGACAGGTCTGGGCGGCGCTGTGCTTTGTGTTGTTGTATGGCGTGGGCAATGGCTTGCTGACGATTGTGAAGGGCACGGCGATGGCCCAGTACGTCAGCCAGGCCCACACCGCCAGCCTGAACGGTGCGTTGGGTTTGCCATTGGCGCTGGCACGGGCAGGCGCGCCCTTTTTGCTGGGCCTGCTGTGGTCGCCCGAGGGCGGCTACACCCTGGGGCTGTGGCTCATGTGGGGCACATGCCTGCTGGGCATCGCCGCCCTGTGGGCGGCGCAAGCGCGGGCGCTGAAGCGACGCCACGCCTGACGCCCCTGCGCTGACGCGAGGCGCTGCAGGCGACTCAGAGTTGCGGAGCCAACCAGCGGCGCAGCTCGTCTTCGCTGGTGCCTTCGCGAGCGGCCAGGTCTTGCAACTGGTCTTCGCCGATCTTGCCCACGTTGAAATAGCGCGAATCCGGGTGCCCAATGTAAAAACCGCTGACGCTGGCCGCCGGGGACATGGCCAAACTCTCGGTCAAGGTCATGCCAATGTCGGTGCAGCCCAGCAGGTCGAACATCTGGCGCTTGACGCGGTGGTCGGGACAAGCCGGGTAACCTGGGGCCGGTCGGATGCCCTGGTATTTCTCTTTGATCAGTTCCTCGTTGCTCAGTTCTTCGGCGGCGGCGTAACCCCACAAGTCGGTGCGCACACGTTGGTGGAAACACTCGGCCATGGCCTCGGCCAGGCGGTCGGCCAGGGCTTTGAGCATGATGGCGCTGTAGTCGTCGTGGTCTTTCAGGAAGTATTGCTCCTTGGCGTCCACGCCCAAGCCGGCGGTGACGGCGAACAGGCCCACATGGTCGTTGACGCCGACCGGCCCGACAAAATCGGACAGGCAGCGGTTGGGGTTGCCGCGCGGCTTGAGGTTTTGCTGGCGCAAGCCATGCCACACCAGCGCCGGCTCGGTGCGCGACTCATCGCGCCAGAGCACGATGTCGTCGCCACGCGAGTTGGCCGGGTACAGGCCGATCACAGCGTGTGCCGTGAGCCAGCGGCCTTCGATCAAACGGCGCAGCATGCGCTTGCCGTCACTGAGCACCCGCACCGCTTCTTCGCCCACCACCGGGTCTTTCAAAATCGCAGGGTAAGCGCCGGCCAGATCCCAGGTCTGAAAGAAGGGGCCCCAATCGATGAATTTTTCAAGTTCGGCCAGGTCAAAGTTTTTGAAGACGCGGCGGCCCATGAATTTGGGTGGCGTGGGCTGGTATGCCGACCAGTCGATGGGGGTGGCGTTGGCGCGCGCTTGCTCCAGGGGGATGAGGGGCACGGCTTTTTTGTTGGCGTGCAGCTGGCGCACCCGATCGTCCTCGGCTTTCAGTTCGGCGATGTACTGGCTGGCCTGATCGGACAGCAGGCTTTGCGCCACGCCCACGCTGCGTGAAGCATCGGGCACGTAGACCACGGGGCCTTCGTAATGCGGGGCGATTTTCACGGCGGTGTGCACGCGGCTGGTGGTGGCGCCGCCAATCAGCAACGGGATTTTGCGCAGCCGGAAGTGCTCATCCTTTTGCATTTCAGCCGCGACCACCTGCATTTCTTCGAGGCTGGGGGTGATCAGGCCGGACAGGCCCACGATGTCAGCGCCCTCGACTTTGGCGCGCGCCAAAATCTCGTGGCACGGCACCATCACGCCCATGTTCACCACTTCGAAGTTGTTGCACTGCAAAACCACGGTGACGATGTTCTTGCCGATGTCGTGCACATCGCCCTTGACGGTGGCGATCACGATCTTGCCCTTGCTGCGCACCGATTCGCCGGCGGCTTCCTGCTGTCGCTTTTCTTCTTCGATGTAAGGGATCAAATGCGCCACGGCCTGTTTCATGACGCGCGCGCTTTTCACCACCTGGGGCAAAAACATCTTGCCCTGACCGAACAAATCACCGACGACGTTCATGCCCGCCATCAAGGGGCCTTCGATCACGTGCAAGGGGCGGCCTCCCTGGGCCAACACCTCGCGATAAGCCTCTTCGGTATCGGCCTCGATGAAATCGGTGATGCCGTGGATCAGGGCGTGCGACAAACGCTGTGCCACCGCCACCGGGGCATCGGGCGTGCCTCGCCAAGCCAGCCGGGTAGACTCGTCGCGGGCCGCACCTTTGGCGTTTTCGGCCACTTCGATCAGGCGCTCTGCGGCGTCGGGGCGACGGTTGAGCACCACGTCTTCGACGCGCTCGCGCAATTGCGGCTCGAGGTCGTCGTAGACACCGATCATGCCGGCGTTCACGATGCCCATGTCCATGCCGGCCTTGATCGCGTGGTACAAAAACACGGTGTGAATGGCTTCGCGCACCGGGTCATTGCCCCGGAAACTGAACGACACATTGCTGACGCCGCCCGACACTTTGGCACCCGGCAGATTTTGTTTGATCCAGCGCGTGGCCTCGATGAAGTCGACGGCGTAGTTGTTGTGCTCTTCGATGCCGGTGGCGATCGCAAAGATGTTGGGGTCGAAGATGATGTCCTCGGGCGGGAAACCAACCTCATCGACCAAAATCCGGTAGGCGCGTTCGCAAATCTCGATCTTGCGCTGGTAGGTGTCGGCCTGGCCTTGCTCGTCAAAGGCCATGACCACGGTAGCGGCACCGTAACGGCGGATCAGCTTGGCCTGGCGCTTGAATTCATCGACGCCTTCTTTCATGCTGATCGAGTTGACGATGCCCTTGCCCTGGATGCAGCGCAAGCCGGCTTCGATCACCGACCATTTGCTTGAATCGATCATGACCGGCACGCGGGCGATGTCGGGCTCGCTGGCCATCAGATTCAGGAAGCGCACCATGGCGGCCTGGCTGTCGAGCATGGCCTCGTCCATGTTCACATCCACAATCTGGGCGCCGTTTTCGACTTGCTGGCGCGCCACGGCCAGCGCTTCTTCGTACTGGCCATTGAGGATCATGCGGGCAAAGGCTTTGGACCCGGTGACGTTGGTGCGCTCGCCGATGTTGACGAACAGGCTGTCGGCGCCGATTTGCAGGGGCTCCAGGCCCGAGAGTTTCATGGGAGCAATGTGGCTCATGCGGACTCCTCCACCAGCGCACGGCGCGGGTCTTTGGCCACCGCCTTGGCAATGGCCCCAATGTGTTCGGGCGTGGTGCCGCAGCAGCCGCCCACGATGTTGACCAAACCCTCGGCGGCAAATTCGTGCACCAGTCGGCTGGTGACATCGGGGGTTTCGTCAAAGCCGGTGTCGCTCATGGGGTTGGGCAGGCCGGCATTGGGGTAGCACGAAATGAAGGTGTCGCCGGCCACTTTGGCCAACTCTTGGAGGTAGGGGCGCATGAGCGCCGCGCCAAGGGCGCAATTCAGGCCCACGGCGATGGGTTGCGCGTGGCGCACGCTGTGCCAGAACGCGGTCACGGTTTGGCCGCTGAGGATGCGGCCCGAGGCGTCGGTGACTGTGCCGCTGATGATGATGGGCAGGCACTCACCGCTTTGCTCAAAGTATTCGTCGATGGCAAACAGGGCCGCCTTGGCGTTGAGGGTGTCAAAAATGGTTTCGACCAGGATCACGTCGACGCCGCCTTCGACCAGCGCTTGCACCTGGTCGCAGTACGCCGCACGCAGTTGCTCGAAATCGATGTTGCGTGCGCCGGGGTCATTCACATCGGGACTGATGCTGGCGGTGCGCGGCGTGGGGCCCAGGGCACCACAGGCAAAGCGCGGTTTGTCGGGAGTCGAAAATTTGTCGCAGGCGGCGCGCGCCAGTTGGGCCGAGGCCAGGTTCATCTCGCGCACCAGGTGCGCCATCTCGTAGTCGTCTTGCGCCACCGTGGTGGCGCCAAAGGTGTTGGTCTCGATCAGGTCCGCGCCAGCGGCCAAGTAACCCTCGTGGATGTCGCGGACGATATCCGGACGGGTCAGGCTGAGCAATTCGTTGTTGCCCTGCACGTCTTTGTGGAAGTCGGCAAAGCGCTGACCCCGGTATTGGGCCTCGCTCAACTTGAAGCGCTGGATCATGGTGCCCATGGCGCCATCGAGCACGAGGATGCGTTGGCGCAACAGATCTGCCAGGTTCTGGGCCCGGGTGTATTTGGGTTTCATCCCCCGATTGTAAGAAACGGCGACAATACTTCCCCTATGCGCCATTTGACACCCCGCGAATCCTGGGCCCTTATGCAGTCCGACCCCGATGCCTTGCTGATCGACATCCGCATGGAAATCGAGTCCATGTATGTCGGTCGTCCCCCCGGTGCCGTCAACATCCCCTGGTACGAGTACCCCGACTTCACCCCAGAACCCGAGCAGTTTTGTAACCTTGTCATGGACGAGGCCGGTCGAAAAGACCGGCCGGTGTTGCTGATTTGCCGCAGCGGTCAACGCTCGGTCGAGGCCGGCAAAACGTTGGAAGCCCAAGGCTTTAGTGATGTGGTCAATGTATTGCACGGGTTTGAGGGCGACCTTGACCCGCAGTTTCATCGCTCCACGCTCAATGGCTGGCGCTTCGAGGGACTGCCTTGGGAACAACTTTGAAGTCTGGCCCGAACAGTTGTAGAATTTGCGCCACTGAAAGGAAGATCTCATGAGCGGCCATCAAGAACCCCCCAAGTCTGACGATGTGGTTGAGTCCATCGTTCCCCTCATGCCCATCGTGTTGCCCGTGGGTGGTGGTATCCTGATCTTTCTGCTGGCCTTCATCGCCGTCTTCATGGCCTGAGCCGGTCGGGCCTGATCCTCCAAACACCGCATGGCGGTGTTTTTTTACTTCTAAAGTGTTATTTTTTTCCTGACAGGTCCCTGTTGTCAGGTTCAGGCGACGCTGATTTCATAGAATCGCCATGCTTTGAACGGTAACCCCTTGTTGGTTCGGCAGGCGTTTGAGGCCAGTCCCTTGTGACAGGGGACTGACCTCAATCTTTTTTCATCAGGAGACAAGCCCATGAGCGCCATTCCCGGCCAAAACCCGCCTGCTTTCGTCAAAAACACCAAGTTGATCGCTTGGGTCAACGACATGGTTCAGTTGCTGCAACCCGATGCCGTGTACTGGTGCGATGGCAGCGATGAGGAATACAACGCGCTCTGTCAGAAGCTGGTGGATGCCGGCATTTTCACCCGCCTCAATCCGGCCAAGCGCCCCAACTCTTACCTGGCATGGTCAGATCCGTCGGATGTGGCGCGCGTCGAAGACCGCACCTTCATTTGTTCGAAGAAAAAGGAAGACGCCGGCCCCACCAACAACTGGGTCGACCCGGTCGAGATGCGCGCCACCCTGCAACCCCTGTTCACCGGCGCCATGAAAGGTCGCACCTTGTATGTGGTGCCCTTCTCCATGGGTCCTTTGGGCAGCCCCATCGCGCACATCGGTGTGGAGCTGTCTGACAGCCCTTATGTGGCCGTCAACATGAAGCTCATGACCCGCATGGGCAAAGCCGTCTATGACGTGCTGGGCGAAGCCGGCGAGTATGTGCCTTGCGTGCACACCGTGGGCGCGCCCCTCCAGCCCGGCCAAAAGGACAGCCGCTGGCCTTGCCACCAGACCAAGTACATCGTGCACTACCCCGAAACACGCGAGATCTGGTCCTTTGGCTCAGGCTACGGCGGCAACGCCCTGTTGGGCAAAAAATGCTTCGCTCTGCGCATCGCTTCCAACATGGGCCGCGACGAAGGCTGGCTGGCCGAGCACATGCTCATTCTGGGCGTGACCACGCCCCAAGGCAAAAAATACCATGTGGCTGCAGCCTTCCCCAGCGCTTGCGGCAAAACCAACTTTGCCATGTTGATCCCGCCCAAGGGCTTTGAAGGCTGGAAAGTCACCACCATCGGTGACGACATCGCCTGGATCAAGCCCGGTACCGATGGTCGCCTGTACGCCATCAACCCTGAAGCCGGTTATTTCGGCGTCGCACCCGGCACCAACTCGGTCACCAACCCCAACTGCATGGCCAGCCTGGACAAAGACGTGATTTTCACCAATGTCGCCCTGACCGACGATGGCGACGTCTGGTGGGAAGGTCTGGGCGAGGCCCCGGCGCACGCCATCGACTGGCAAGGCAAAGACTGGACCCCCGCCTTGGCCAAGGAAACTGGCGCCAAGGCCGCTCACCCCAATGCCCGGTTCACCGTGGCCGCCACCAACAACCCGGCCATCGACCCGGCTTGGGACGACCCCAAAGGCGTGGCCATTGACGCATTCATCTTCGGCGGTCGACGCTCGAACACCGTGCCTCTGGTGACCGAAGCCCGCAACTGGACCGAGGGTGTCTACATGGCCGCGACCATGGCGTCCGAAACCACTGCCGCCATCATCGGTGCCCAAGGTGTGGTGCGCCGCGATCCCTTCGCCATGTTGCCCTTCACGGGCTACCACATGAGCGACTACTTCCAGCACTGGCTCAACATCGGTGCCAAGGTGGCCCAAGCCGGTGGCCAACAACCGCGCTTTTACACCACCAACTGGTTCCGCAAAGGCGAAGACGGCAAGTTCATTTGGCCCGGATATGGTGAAAACATGCGCGTGCTCAAATGGATCATCGACCGCATCGAAGGCAAGGCCCAAGGCGTCGAGCACATGGTCGGCATCAGCCCGGCTTTTGAGGAAATGAACTGGAATGGCCTGAACTTTGGTGCCGACCAATTCAAGGCCGTGACATCGATCAGCAAAACCGAGTGGCAAGCCGAACTCAAAATGCACGACGAGTTGTTCACCACGCTGGCCCACCACCTGCCCCAGGAACTGGTGCAAACCAAGGCCAAGATCGAGCAAAAACTGGCCGCCATGGCCTGATCCCGGTTTCAAAGCCCCATGAAAAAAGCCCTTGTCTGGAAAGACAGGGGCTTTTTTTCACCTCCTTGACCTTGCGGACATGGGGCGCAAAAGATCTGCTCAGCCTTGGGCGCGCCGGATCTCTGCCATCAGGCGATGGTCATGCCGGGCCAGCTCCCACATGCGGGCATCCTGGCGCGCCAGATGCCATGCAACTGCGGTGCGCTTGGCTTGCTCCCATGCAGCAGCCGCGACGATGCGCAAAGGCGCGATCAGACTGGCCAAAGGGCCTTTCGGGTTTTGAAGGTCAGCGGCGACTTGTTTGAAAGTCTCCACCGCTTGTTCGGCGCGGATGACGCCAGCGTGCTGTTGGGGGTAATCAGCGTGGGCAAATGAGGTCATGGTGGACTCCTGTGAAATGCGGTTGCGGTACAACCATGACTGCATTTTAGGGTAAACCCTAGTTTCTTGCTTTGACCCTAGTAAAAACCCTGATAATTGGGGTCTGACCCCAATTAATGGTTGCTTTTTCGCAACGCTGTCGAAATTGGGGTCAGACCCCAATTTCCAAGTTCGGCATCAGGCGGGTTGGGGGCCGGGGCGTCCGGTTTCGACCCCATAGCGGGCTTGGACTCTGAAAGTGTCACGGATGCCGGCGGGGCTGGGCGTGGTGCGGAATTCGGTCAGGCATTGCTTGGGGGTGAATTCGCACAGGGTATAGCCACGCTCGTCGGTGCGGGCGTGCAAGAGATCGGGGTTGCTGTTGCGAACGGCGGAGATGAGGCTTTCGGAACGGCCTCTCGAAGAAATCGAAGTGGTCACAAACTCACTGGCGATGACCGGAAAATTCGTGTCATTGGGCTCTTGCCGGAGCAAGCCGGCGACGTTCATGTGGACGTCACCGCCCAAGGTGACGACGTCGCTGATTTGGTTTTCGGCGATGCAGTTCATCAGGCGGCGGCGCGCCAGGGGATACCCATCCCAGCCATCGGTGTAGGTGGTCTTGCCCATCGGGGTTTCAACCCGTGAGGATCCGATCAGGGTGCTTTGGGCCAACAGCTTCCACTGGCGTCGACTTTGGGTGAGGCCCTGGTAGAGCCATTGTTCCTGCTCGGCACCAAGCATGCTGCGCTGAGGCTGGGCGAGTTCGGCGCATTGCAAAACGACCCGTCCGCCCCCCTTGCCCGGGTCGGGGCAGGCCTGGGGATCCCGGTATTGTCTGCAATCGAGGGTCCACAAATCGGCCAATCGGCCCCAAGGCAGGTGGTGATGCAAGCGCATCGAGGCCTTGTAGGGGCTGTCGGGATCAGGCCCCAATCGCAGGGGCTGGTGTTCAAAAAAAGCCTGATAGGCCGCAGCCCGACGTGCCAGAAAAACCGCCGGGTCGGTGTAAGCCGGATCGGTCTGGTTGGCGTAGTCGTTGACGACTTCGTGATCGTCCCACATCAGAACCCAAGGGTGAGCGGCATGCGAGGCCTGCAAATCGGGATCCGATTTGTACAGGGCATAGTGATCGCGGTATGCGCCGAGGTTTTTGGGCTCGGGGCCACGATGGGCGCGCACCCGGTTGCGCGGGTTGCTGGACTCGTAGATGTAGTCACCGACAAAAACCACCAGGTCGATGTCTTGCTGGGACAGATCGCGATGAGCGACATAGGTGCCATGCTCGTAGTGCTGGCACGAAGCCAGCGCCAGTCGAAAACGCCCGACATCGGCGTCGGGGGTCGGGGCGGTCTGCGTCCTGCCGACGGTGCTGACGGCGTCGCCGCACACAAACCGATACCAGTAACTGCGAGCGGGCAGCAAGCCCGTCAAGGTGACGTGCACACTGTGCCCTCGGCTGGCGTCGGTGCGCCACTCACCCCGGGTCACAAGTCGGCGCAACGACTCATCGGCGTAGACCTCGAATCGACCCGCCACTGCGTCGCCATCGCCGGCCTGGCGATCGGCATCGTTGATCAGCAGTCGGGTCCAGATCACGACCGAATCGTGGCGGGGCGAACCACTGGCCACCCCCAGTTGAAAGGGTGAGGTTTTCCAGTTGCGTTCGGCTGCGGTTTGCGCACGCGCCGGGACCACCCAAGGGGCCAAGGCCAGGCTGTAAGCGCTTGCGCGCACCCAGCGGTTGAATTGCCGCCGATCCATGGTTCGTCCTTTCAGGCCGTGGCGGCCTCGGGTTGCAAGGCCTGGGCAATCACGCCGCCGCCCAGACAGACTTCGCCATCGTAGAGCACCGCCGACTGTCCAGGCGTGACGGCCCACTGGTATTGATCGAAGTCGAGACGCAAACGTTGTTCATCGCAAGCCACGATGCGACAGGGGGCGTCGGCTTGGCGATAACGGGTTTTGGCTGCCACAGCGCGCGGGTAGGGCCCGGCGGGTGGCTCACCGGCGACCCAACTGAGGTCTTGGGCTTGCAAGGCAGGCGAGAGCAACCAAGGGTGGTCGTGGCCCTGAACGGCGTACAGCGTGTTGGTGCCGATGTCTTTGCGGGCCACAAACCAGGGTTGGTGTTCGCCACCGCCGCGCTGCGCGCCCTTTTCCTTGAGCCCCCCGATGCCCAAACCCTGCCGTTGCCCCAGGGTGTAAAAACTCAATCCGACATGGCGACCGATGGTGCGCCCCCGATCGTCTTTGATCGGGCCGGGTTCGTGAGAGATGTAGCGGCCCAGAAATTCACGGAAGGGTCTTTCCCCGATGAAGCAGATGCCGGTCGAATCTTTCTTGCGTGCGTTGGGCAATCCAATCTGGTCTGCGATCTGCCTCACTTGGGTCTTGCGCAATTCGCCGACCGGGAACCAGGTGCGCGACAACTGCGATTGGTTGAGGCGATGCAAGAAATAACTTTGGTCTTTGGCGGGGTCCAGGCCTTTGAGCAATTCAAAACGGCCATCGCGTTCGCGCACGCGAGCGTAGTGTCCGGTGGCGATGCGTTCGGCCCCCAGTCGCATGGCGTGATCGAGAAAGGCCTTGAATTTGATTTCGGCGTTGCACAGCACATCGGGGTTGGGCGTGCGGCCTGCCTGATACTCGCGCAAGAATTCTGCAAAGACGCGGTCCTTGTATTCGGCGGCAAAGTTGACGTGTTCGATCTCGATGCCGACCACATCCGCCACCGAGGCCGCATCGACAAAATCGATGTTGGATGAGCAAAATTCGCTGTCGTCGTCATCCTCCCAGTTTTTCATGAAGATGCCGACGACCTCGTGCCCCTGCTGCTTGAGCAACCAGGCCGTCACGGCCGAGTCAACTCCGCCGCTCAAGCCCACGACCACGCGTTGGGGCTTGACGGCCTCGCTCAATTGGCAAATGCGGCGATGCCGGTCTGGGCACGGCCCAAAATGAGGGCGTGGATGTCGTGGGTCCCCTCGTAAGTGTTGACCACTTCCAGGTTGACCAGGTGACGTGCCACACCGAACTCGTCACTGATGCCGTTGCCGCCCATCATGTCGCGCGCCATGCGGGCGATGTCCAACGCTTTGCCGCATGAGTTGCGCTTGATGATGGAGGTGGTTTCCACCGCTGCGGTGCCTTCGTCTTTCATGCGACCCAGTCGCAGGCAACCTTGCAACCCCAGCGAAATTTCGGTTTGCATGTCGGCCAGTTTCTTCTGGATCAGCTGGTTGGCGGCCAGGGGGCGCCCAAACTGCTGGCGATCGAGCACATACTGGCGCGCGGTGTGCCAGCAGTATTCGGCGGCACCCAAAGCGCCCCAGGCGATGCCGTAGCGGGCGCTGTTCAAACAAGTAAAGGGCCCTTTGAGGCCCTGCACTTCGGGGAAGGCATTTTCTTCGGGCACGAAGACGCCGTCCATGACGATCTCGCCGGTGATGGAGGCGCGCAAGCCCACCTTGCCGTGCACGGCAGGGGCACTGAGCCCTTTCATGCCTTTTTCCAGGATGAAGCCGCGAATGGGCCCGACCTGGCCGCCTTCGCTGACCTCTTTGGCCCAAACCACGAACACATCGGCGATGGGGCTGTTGGAAATCCACATCTTGTTGCCCTTCATCATGTAGCCACCGGGCACTTTTTGGGCGCGGGTGGCCATGCTGGCAGGGTCGGAGCCATGGTCGGGTTCGGTCAGACCGAAGCAGCCGATCCATTCGCCGGTGGCGAGCTTGGGCAAGAATTTTTGTTTTTGAGCTTCGGTGCCAAATTCGTTGATGGGCACCATGACCAGCGAGGACTGCACGCTCATCATCGAGCGATAGCCCGAATCGACGCGCTCGACTTCACGAGCGATCAGGCCATAAGCGACATAGTTCAGGCCGGGTCCGCCGTATTCGGGGGCGATGGTGGGGCCAAGCAAGCCGAGCTCGCCCATTTCGCGAAAGATCGCGGCATCGGTCTTTTCGTGTCGAAAGGCTTCCAGCACGCGGGGCATGAGACGGTCGTTGCAATAGGCGGCGGCCGCCTCACGGATCATGCGTTCTTCCTCGGTCAATTGCTGATCCAGCAGAAACGGATCGTCCCAAACGAAAGTGGCCTTGGCCATGTGATGCTCCCAGATGCAAACAACAAAACCCTATCTTACCCTTCAGGCTCCCTGGAAGGCCTCCAAAGAGGGCTTGGGCAGTTGTTTAACGCCCTCTATATGAATTTAAGTAATTAACAATCGAAAATTTATTCGTTTCTTTTTGAAGGAGGGTCTTTCAGAATCACCATCCGATCATTCTGGAGGTGATTCATGCAAGCCCTGACCCGCTCTTTGCGCACTGCTTTTTTGACCCTGCTCAGCGCCGGTGCCGTCTGCGTGGCCGGAGCCCAACCCGCCTTGCTCAATGTGTCCTATGACCCGACCCGCGAGTTGTACGCCGAATTCAACCAGGCCTTTGCCAAGCACTGGAAAGCCAAAACAGGTCAAGAGGTGGTGGTCAAGCAATCGCACGGTGGCTCCGGCAAACAGGCGCGGTCGGTGATCGATGGCATCGACGCCGATGTGGTGACGCTGGCGCTGGCCGGCGACATCGACGCCCTGCACCAATTTGGCAAACTGATCCCGGCCGATTGGCAAAAACGACTGCCCCACAATTCGTCGCCCTACACCTCGACCATCGTGCTGGTCGTGCGTCAGGGCAACCCCAAGGGGATCAAGGACTGGGAAGACCTGGTCAAGCCCGGCATCAGCGTGATCACCCCCAACCCCAAAACGTCGGGTGGCGCACGCTGGAACTATCTGGCGGCCTGGGAATACGCCAAGCGCAAATACGGCGGTGACGCCAAAGCGCGCGAGTTCGTCACCCAGCTGTACAAGAACGTGCCGGTGCTCGACACCGGGGCGCGGGGTTCGTCGGTGACCTTCGCCCAACGCAATCAGGGCGATGTGCTGATCTCATGGGAAAACGAAGCCCATTTGCTGGAAAAAGAATTCGGCCACAAAGTGGACATTGTTTACCCCTCGCTGTCGATCCTGGCCGAGCCGCCCGTGACCGTGGTGGACAAAAACGTGGATCGCAAAGGCACTCGGGCGGTGGCACAAGCTTATTTGGAGCACCTGTACAGCGACGAGGGCCAGCACATCGCAGGCAAGAATTTTTACCGCCCGGTCAACGACAAGATCGCCGCCCAATATGCGGCCAAGTTGCCTTCGATCAAGCTCTTCACACTGGGTCAAGCGTTTGGCAACTGGGACAAAGTGAGCAAAGAACACTTTGTCGACGGCGCCATCTTCGACCAGATCTACACGCGCAAATGAGCACCCCGCTGAACCCGGTGTTGCCACCCACCGATGATCTGCCGCCCGTGCAGATGCGACCGGTGAGACCCGAACACCACATCGGAGCCAAAGGCATGCGCCGGGTGTTACCGGGCTTTGGGCTGACGCTCGGGTGCACGCTGTTCTATCTGGGCTTGATCGTGCTCTTGCCCCTGAGCGCGCTGGTTTGGAAAACGCTCAGCCTGAGCCTCGATCAATGGGTCGAAGCGGTGACCAGCCCGCGAGTGCTGGCGGCCTATCGACTGACCTTCGGAGCCTCGTTGTTGGCCGCCTGCGTGAATCTGGTTTTTGGGTTGCTGTTGGCCTGGGTGCTGGTGCGCTACGAATTCAAAGGCAAAAAACTCGCTGATGCGCTGGTGGACTTGCCCTTTGCACTGCCGACCGCAGTGGCGGGCATCGCGCTGACCGCGCTGCTGGCCGACAATGGCTGGGTGGGTCAAGTGCTGGTGCCGCTGGGCATCGAATTGGCGTTCAAACCGGGCGGGGTGGTGATCGCACTGATCTTCATCGGCTTGCCCTTTGTCGTGCGCACGGTGCAGCCGGTGCTGGAAGATGCCGAGAAAGAGCTGGAAGAAGCAGCAACCTGCCTGGGGGCAAGCCGCTGGCAAACCTTTCGCCACGTGCTGTTGCCACTGATTGCGCCGGCGTTGATGACAGGCTTTGCCATGGCTTTTGCCCGCGCCATCGGCGAATACGGCTCGGTGATTTTCATTGCGGGCAACATGCCCATGGTGTCCGAGATCACACCGCTGATCATCGTGGGCAAACTGGAACAGTACGACTATGCCGGTGCCACTGCCGTGGCGGTGGTGATGCTGGCCATTTCGTTTGCCTTGTTGCTGGCCATCAACGGCTTGCAAGCCTGGCAGCGCCGACGTTTGACAGGGGGCTGAAATGAAACGATCGCCTCGGGCTGGCACCACCGAACCGCGTTGGGTGCAAAAACTGTTGATCGGCGTCGCGCTGGCCTTCATGGCGCTGTTTTTGGTGTTGCCGCTGGCTACCGTGTTCGCAGAGGCTTTGGGGCAGGGCTGGCGGGCCTATGCGGCCGCACTGGCCGAGCCCGATGCCTGGGCCTCGATCCGGCTGACCTTGATCATCGCGGCCATTGCCGTTCCACTGAACCTGGTCTTCGGGGTGGCGGCGGCCTGGGCGATCGCCAAGTTCGAGTTCCGGGGCAAATCGCTGCTGATCACGCTGATCGATTTGCCTTTTTCGGTCTCGCCGGTGGTGGCCGGGCTGGTGTATGTGCTGGTGTTCGGGGCACAGGGCTGGTTGGGGCCGTGGTTGCAAGCGCATGACATCCGCATCATTTTCGCCGTGCCCGGCATCGTGCTGGCGACCTTGTTCGTGACCTTCCCCTTCATCGCCCGCGAATTGATTCCGCTGATGCAAGCCCAGGGCAACGACGAGGAGCAAGCTGCCATCGTGCTGGGGGCCAACGGCTGGCAAGCCTTTTGGCATGTGACCTTGCCCAACATCCGTTGGGGCCTGATTTATGGCGTGATTTTGTGCAACGCGCGTGCCATGGGCGAATTCGGCGCGGTGTCGGTGGTGTCGGGCCACATCCGCGGTCAGACCAACACGATGCCTTTGCATGTCGAAATTTTGTACAACGAATACCAGTCGGTGGCCGCATTCGCGGTGGCATCGCTGCTGGCTTTGCTGGCGCTGGTGACACTGGCGATCAAATCGTTCATCGAATGGCGTCATTTGCGGCAGCAGTCGGCACCAGAGCTGCCCGCCGAACCCGTTTCCGCCCCTGCACGGGCGCACCCCTGAGGAGTTGTCATGAGCATCGAGATCCGTCACATTCACAAACATTTCGGCGCATTTCAGGCGCTCTCTGATGTCAGTCTGGACATCGCGTCGGGCGAATTGGTGGCGCTGCTGGGGCCATCGGGCTGCGGCAAAACCACTTTATTGCGCATCATCGCCGGGTTGGAGGGGGCCGATCAAGGCCAGATCTGGTTCAATGGCGAAGACATGACGCCGGTGCATGTGCGCGATCGGCGGGTGGGTTTTGTGTTTCAGCACTACGCGCTGTTTCGCCACATGTCGGTCTTTGACAATGTGGCTTTCGGGCTGCGCATGCGGCCACGCGCCAGCCGACCCGGCGAGTTGGAGATCCGTGCGCAGGTGCAGCACTTGCTCGATCGGGTGCAACTGGCGGGGCTGGGCGAGCGCCACCCGGCGCAACTCTCTGGCGGACAGCGTCAGCGGGTGGCTCTGGCGCGGGCCTTGGCGGTGCAACCCAGGGTGTTGCTGCTGGATGAGCCCTTTGGTGCCCTGGATGCCAAGGTGCGCAAAACCTTGCGGCGCTGGTTGCGCGACTTGCAAAAAGAACTGGGCGTGACCACCGTGTTCGTGACCCACGATCAGGAAGAGGCGCTGGACGTGTCGGATCGGGTGGTGCTGATGAACCAGGGGCGCATCGAGCAAGTGGGTCAACCGCAAGAGGTGTGGGCTCAACCGGCCAGTCTGTTCGTGCAGGATTTTCTGGACGATGTCGATGTGTCGCGCTGGGCGGCGCTGAATGAGAACAATCGTTTGATCGCCGCCTGAGCTCCCCAAAGCCTCAAGCGGTCTTTGCAAGCCACTGCGCGATCAGGCCATCTGCCTGGCCTGGTGGCGTTGGGCCATCTCGATGTACCAAGGCAAGCACTGCGGGTTGGCCATGGCGTCGCGGTTGAGCACCTTTTCGATGGGTTGGCCCAGCATCAGCTTTTTGATCGGCAGCTCTTGCTTTTTGCCCGAGAGGGTGCGCGGGATTTCGGCCACCTGAAACACCTCATCGGGAACAAATCGCGGACTGAGGGCATCGCGGATGGCGACATGAAGGCGTGTGCGCAAGCCATCGTCGAGCACCACACCTTCGCGCAACACGACAAACAACGGCATGTAGCTCTCACGCCCCAGGTATTCGAGGTCGACCACCATCGAGTCGAGCACTTCGGGCAAAGCCTCGACGGCGCGATACAGCTCGCTGGTGCCCATGCGCAGGCCATGGCGGTTGATGGTGGCGTCGCTGCGGCCATAAATGACGCAACGCCCCTCGGGAGTGATCTTCAGCCAGTCGCCATGGCGCCAAACCCCGCCCGCAGACGGGTCGGCGTCGCCACCCCCGGGCCGGCGGCCCTGGCCAGGGGCGTACATGTCGAAGTAACTGCCCAAATAGCGGTGATGATCGACATCGCCCCAGAAAAAAGGCGGCATGCTGGGCAAGGGCTGCGTCACCACCAGTTCGCCAACCTCATCGACCACCGGTTGACCCTGTTCGTTCCAGGCCTCGACCGCGACGCCCAAAAAGCGGCACTGCATCTCGCCGGGGACCATGGGCAATTCGCGATGGCCCCCCACATAAGCGCCGGCGTCGGTACCGCCGGATATGTTGCACCACCAGACGTCCGGGTGTTGCTTGAGTCCGGCACGCTCGTAAACCCCGCGCATGAGGCGCGTGCCCCATTCTTGCACGTCGGGGCTCAAGGGCGAGCCCGTGGTGCCCAGGGCCCGCACCTGTTGCAAGCCATCGATGCCGGAAAGATCGACCTGGGCTTTCATGCAGTTGGTGAAGTAGGCAGCACCGGCACCGAAAAAGGTGACGCGCTCGCGTGCGGCAAAGCGCCACAGCACGCCCCAATCGGGGTGCTCTTTGGAGCCTCCGGGGTTGCCGTCATAGATGACGCAAGTGGTGCCGCTGAGCAAGCCACTGAGTTGAGCATTCCACATCACCCATCCGGTGGAGCTGTACCAGAGGAAACGCTCGGCCCAGGAGTTGGTTTCATAACTGCAGCCCACATCGTAGTGGATGTTTTTGTGCGCCATCCCATTGAGCAGGGTGCCGCCATGGGTGTGAACGATGGGCTTGGGCATGCCGGTGGTGCCACTGGAATAAACAATCCAAAGCGGGTGATCAAAGGGGACCCAAAGGGGTGCAAAACCGGGGTCCTCGCCCCCGGAAGCCAACACCATGGAGAAATCTGCGCTATCGACCAACGCAGCATGACCCAAATTGCGCCAGTACACCACATGCTGCACAGTGGGCAAAGCTGCGCGCAATTCGGCCACCACTGCGCTGCGGTCGTGGTCTTTTCCGCCATAAGTGACGCCGTCACAAGCGATCAGGACTTTGGGGGTGATCTGTTTGAAGCGGTCCAAAACAGCATTGGTGCCCATGTCGGGAGCGCACACGCTCCAGATGCCTCCCACGCTGACCACGGCCAAAAAGGCCACCATGGTCTCGGGCACATTGGGCAAATAGGCGGCCACCCGGTCACCAGGCCGCACGCCTTGCGATTGCAAGTGACGGGCCAAAGCAGCCACCTGCCGGCGCAACTCGGGCCAGCTCAGCTCACGGCGTTGGCCTTTTTCGTTGTCACTGATGATGGCCGGCATGCCGGCGTCATGCGCAGGAGCCACATGGCGCAGCACCTGGCGTGCGTAATTCACTTGTGCGCCCGGAAACCAAACCGCGCCCGGCATGGTGTTTTGAGCCAGCACGGCTGTGTGCGGGGTGGGCGACTGCAAGTCGAGGTAATCCCACATGGTGCCCCAGAACTGCTCGAGCTCAGTCACCGACCAGCGCCACATGGCCTGGTAATCGGCGAATTTAAGCCCGTGCTTTTTCTCGAGCCAATTGGCATAGAGGCGAATTTGTGGCACGTAGGGGGCAACGAGCGGTGCTGTGGCGTTCATGGTGCAAGATGATCAACTTATCAACGATTGTGGCCCACCCCGATAGAAACATCATCAGGGAAAGCACGCTGTTGCAGTATCGGCCCGGATGCTTCAATTTGAACCTGATGAAAGCCCTAAACCCATTGCAAAATTTTCGGGTTGACCCCGACTCCATCACTTGGATCGGTCAAGACTTGCAACGCCCCGAATGCATTTTGGCCGAGCCCTCTGGCGACCTGTGGGTGGCCGATGCGCGCGGCGGCGTGATGCACATCCGGCCTGATGGCAGCCAACGCTTCATCGGGCAAACACGCGACGCCCGTTTCGAGCGCGCCACCACCCAGACCGTGGATGACGCCGAGGCCAAGTTCACCACGGGCACTTTGCCCAATGGGCTGGCGTTCGCCGCCAATGGCGACATCCTGATCTCCAACTTCGGCACCGATGTGCTCGAAGTGATGACCCGCGAGGGTCACACACGGACCTTGTACGACCGCATCGACGGCCGACCGATCGGCAAGGTCAACTTTGTCTTGCGCGACCGGCGCAACCGGATCTGGCTGACCATCTCCACCCGCGTCAACCCCTGGACACAGGCCGCCAGCAGCCGGGTGCAAGACGGCTACGTGGCGGTCGTGGATGAGCATGGCCTGCGGGTCGTGGCCGACGGGTTTTATTTCACCAACGAAATCCGGCTGGATGCCCGCGAAGAGTGGCTGTACATCGTCGAGACCACCGGTCCGCGCATCAGCCGAATGCGCCTGCACGAGGGCGAGGGCGGGGTACAACTGAAAGACCGTGAGGTCTTCGGGCCCTCGCACCTGGGCGGATTCCCGGACGGCATCGCCTTTGACGTCCACGGCAATCTGTGGTGTACCCTGATCATGGTCGATCAATTGATTGCCCTCACACCCGAGGGCGACAAACTGGTGCTGCTCGATGATGGCGACCCGCAAGCCAGCGCCAAACTGTTGGCCGATGCGGCCGCCGGCACGCTGAGCACCGAGACCATGCTGGCCACCCGCGGCCAACTGGCGCCCTGGATGGCCAGCGTCACTTTCGGTGGCCCGGATTTGCGCACGGTCTACATCGGCAGCCTGATGGGGAACCGCCTGCCCCGTTTTCGCTCGCCTGTCGCCGGTTTGCCCATGGTTCATTGGTCTTGAGGCAAACTACGGCTGTTGCCTTCAACCCTGAGTGAAATCACCATGGCCCGAAAATTTGTTGATCTCTCCATTCGGCTGGAAAATGATGTGCTGAGCGATCCGCCCGCGTTTGCCCCGCGCATCGAGTACTTCACCCACGAAAACACCTACGAGCAAATCGCGCCGTTTTTCCCGGGGCTGAAAAAAGAAGACTTGCCCGACGGCGAAGGATGGGCGGTGGAGTTCGTGACCCTGTGCACACACAACGGCACACACCTGGATGCCCCCTATCATTTTCACTCCACCATGGACAAGGCGCTGGGCGAAAAAAAGCCGGCCATCGCCATCGATGAAGTCCCGCTGGAATGGTGCTTCCAACCCGGCGTCAAGCTGGACTTCCGGCATTTGCCCGACGGGCACGTGGTGACCGCTGCCGAAGTCGAAGCCGAACTCAAACGCATCGGCCACACGCTGTCGCCGCTGGAGATCGTGGTCGTCAACACACGTGCCGGATCGCGCTACGGACAGGCCGACTATGTGGCCAGCGGTTGCGGCATGGGCTACGAAGCGACCATGTATTTGCTGGAGCGTGGCGTTCGCCTGACCGGTACCGACGCCTGGAGCTGGGACGCACCTTTTGTCTACACCGCTGAAAAGTACAAAGACAGTGGCAATGCTGGTCTGATCTGGGAAGGTCACAAAGCCGGGCGCGACATCGGCTATTGCCACCTGGAAAAACTGCACAACCTCGAATCGTTACCACCCACAGGCTTTTACATCAGCTGCTTCCCGCACAAAATCCGGGGTGCCTCGGCGGGATGGACGCGCGCCGTGGCGATCTTTGACGATCAATTGTTCGCCTGATTCCCTGCGGCTTACTGGCCCGACTTCAGGCGCTCGCTCTTCCAGTACACATCATCGCCCCCGTGCAGGCGATTGAGCACCCGCGCCAGCACAAACATCAGGTCGGACAGGCGGTTGAGATACTGACGCGGCGCATCATTGAGAGCCTCTTCGAAACCCAGTGCCACCACCGAGCGTTCGGCGCGTCGAGCCACCGTGCGACAGACATGCGCCAGGGACGCCCCTCGGGTGCCGGCGGGCAGGATGAATTCTTGCAACTTGGGCAATTGGGCGTTGTAGCGCTCGAGCGCATCATCCAGCGCCGCCACCGCATCGGGTTTGAGCAATTCAAACCCGGGAATCGAGAGCTCGCCGCCCAGGTTAAAGAGCTGGTGCTGAATTTCAACCAGCAACTCGCGCAAATCGGCTGGCATCTCTTCACACAACAACACACCCAGGTTGGAGTTGAGTTCATCGACGTCGCCCATGGCGTGCACGCGCAAACTGTTTTTGGACACCCGCTGGTTGTTGCCCAATCCGGTGGTGCCGCCGTCCCCCGTTCGGGTGGCGATTTGCGTGAGTCGATTGCCCATGGTGTCGTGTGGTGCTCTGAAAGCCTCTATTTTGACTCAAGCCAGGACTATGATGGGCGCCTGACCATGTGGGAGCAGATTTATCCTTTTTGTGTGGTGGCCTTGGGGTTCGGGGTGCTGGGTATCACCGGCTTTGGCTCGGCCTTGATCAGCGTCCCCTTGCTGGCCTGGGTGTGGCCCTTGCAGCAAGTGGTGCCCTTGGTGCTGCTGATCGATTTCGTTGCATGCTTCTTGCTCGGCGGCTTGCAATGGCAGTGGATCCAGCCGCGCGAGCTGTGGCGATTCTCGATCTGGATTTTGCTGGGGGTGGCACTGGGTACCGGCTTGTCCAAGGTGCCGGGTCTGCTCGACAGCGGAAGCCTGTTGATTGCTTTGGGGGCTTATGTGGCCTGGGTGGGCTGGCGAGGTCTGCGCGGCTCGGTCGGCCAACCTGCACTGATGTTGCGCCAACCGGCGACAGCGGGCGGCTTGTCGGGCGTGATCGAGGTGCTTTGGGGCACTTCGGGCCCGGTGATCGTGAGCCACCTGACCTCGCGGTTTGAAGACCCACGTGTCTTGAAGGCACACACCAGTTTGTGCCTGATGCTGATCAGCGGTTTGGCGTGTCTGACCATGGCCCTGAGCGGACGCATGAGCAACCCGGCCATCTGGCATTGGTTGCCCTGGCTGATGGGGGTGGCGCTGGTGGCCATGTTGTTGGGACATCGCTGGTCGCAGCGAGCACCGGTGGCGTTGCTGCGGCAAATCACGCTGTCTCTGTTGCTGGTCAGTGGCCTGGCCTTGGTGGTGCAGGGCTTGATTCGCTTCCAGGCCGGATGACCGGGGGTGCGCTGCGACCCGGTGCGGTCGATCAGCGCTTGTCGAGTCGCGACAAAAGACGCAGGCGCATTTCATGGGCTTGCGCATGCTCAGGATTCAGATCAATGACCGCATCCAGACTGGCCAATGCATCGTGCCAGCGTTGCAGCAACACTTGCGCCTGGGCCCGATTGAAATGGGCCTGAACCGGATCGATGTCTTTGCCGTTGGCGCGTGAAAGCCAACGCAGGATGTGCTGTTCTGTGGCGCCCAAGGCCGGGACGGAGTTGGGGCAAGGATCAGGCGGGGGGTCGGTCTCGGGCATGGGGTCGCACCTCCAGTGGACCCGAAAATTATAATTAATAATGTTTGGTTTTTTGTTGGATTATGTACAGTTTTATGTATTAGGGGTTTACCCAGTCAAGGCGCCTGCCACGTCAAAACCTTGCCCGGGTTCATGAGGTTGTCCGGGTCAAGGGCCTGTTTGATGGTGCGCATCACCTGAACCGCTCCCGCCCCTGCTTCGTGAACCAAAAAATCGATTTTGTGCATGCCAATGCCATGCTCACCGGTGCACGTGCCGCCCAAATCAATGGCCCGGCGAACCAGCGTTTGATTGAGAGCTTCAGCCTGTGAACGCTCCGAATCGCTTTCAGGATCGATCATGTAGCCAAAATGAAAATTGCCATCGCCGACATGGCCCACCAAAAAGTAAGGAATGCCACTGGCGTCGGCCTCGGCCATCGAATCCAGCAGGGCGTCGGCCAATCGGCTGATGGGCACGCAAGTGTCCGTGCTGATGATGCGGCAGCCCGGGCGATGAGCAAGTGCAGCGAAATAGGCGTGATGGCGTGCCGTCCACAAGCGGGTTCGATCTTCGGGGGTGGTGACCCACTCAAAAGACTGTCCGCCATGGTCTGTGGCAACGGTTTGCACCGTTTGCGCCTGCTCCTGAACCCCGGCGGGAGAACCATGAAACTCCATGAGCAGCATGGGCTCTTCACGCAACGTCAGCTTGGAATAGGCATTGACCATGCGCACACTGTTGGCGTCGATCAGTTCCACGCGGGCAATCGGCACGCCCATTTGGATGATGGCGATGGTGGTGTTGACGGCATCGGCCACCGAGGGGAATGAGCAAATGGCGGCCGAGACGGCTTCGGGCAAAGGGTACAGGCGCAACGTGATTTCGGTCATGATGCCCAGCGTGCCTTCACTGCCGACAAACAAGCGGGTCAGGTCGTAGCCGGCGCTGGACTTCTTGGCGCGTGTGCCGGTGCGGATGACTTCGCCACTGGCCGTGACGACCTCCAGGGCCAGCACGTTCTCGCGCATGGTGCCATAGCGCACGGCGTTGGTACCGCTGGCGCGAGTCGCGCTCATGCCGCCGATGGAAGCATCTGCTCCCGGATCGATGGGGAAAAACAGACCCGTGTGCCTGATCTCTTCATTGAGCTGTTTGCGCGTCACCCCGGGCTGCACGGTCACAGTGAGGTCTTCCGGGTTCACCGACAACACCCGGTTCATGCGACTCAAGTCGATGCTGATGCCACCCTGGATGGCCAGCAAATGCCCCTCCAGCGAAGAGCCCACGCCAAAGGGGATGACGGGCACCCGATGACGCGCGCAGATGCCAACGGCGTCGGCCACGTCCTGGGTGCATTCGGCAAACACCACCGCATCGGGCGGCGGCACGGTGGTGTAGGCGGACTCGTCACGCCCGTGTTGGTCGCGCACCGCCTGGGCCGTGGAACACTGAGTCCCGAACCGGTGCTGCAAGTCGATCAGGGCCTGTTCGGGGACAAGGCGACGCGCCACCTGGGGCAGCAGATGGGAATCGGGTGCATTCATGGTGGGCCTCCTCAGGCGTTGCGCAAACGATCGATCAAACCATTGAGTTCTTCCAGAGAGCCGAACTGGATGGACAACTCGCCCATCTCTTCAATCTTGCCGTGTCGCTTGACCCGTTTTTTGACGCGCACATCCACTTGTGCCGTGAGCAGGTCCGAGAGCTCTTCCTCGATGCGGCGCAGATCGCGGGACTTCTCTTTTTTGGGCTTGGGCGAAACCAGCTGAAACTCGGCTCCGATTTTTTTGACCAGGCTTTCGGCTTCGCGCACCGACATGTGACGGGCGGTGATTTGGTGGGCTGCCGTGATTTGAGCGGTGCGATCCAAAGCCAGCAAAGCACGGGCATGACCCATGTCGATGTCACCAGCCATCAGCATCTGTTGCACCGGTTCAACCAGATTGAGCAAACGCAACAGGTTGCTGGCCGCGCTGCGCGAACGCCCAACCGCTTGCGCGGCCTGTTCGTGAGTAAGCCCAAACTCTCTTACCAACCTTTGTAATCCCTGAGCTTCTTCCAGTGGATTGAGGTCTTCCCGCTGGATGTTTTCGATCAGGGCCATGGCGGCGGCGGATTCGTTGGGAACATCCCGCACCAAAACCGGGACTTCGTTCAGACCCGCCAGTTTGCTGGCTCGAAAGCGCCGCTCCCCGGCAATGATTTCGTATTTGCCGGCATGCTCGCCTTGCGCCAGGCGACGCACCAGGATGGGCTGCATGATGCCCTGCGCCTTGATGCTCTCGGCCAACTCGTAGAGTGCCCCCTCATCCATCCGGGTTCGGGGTTGATACATGCCCGGGACCAGCTGGTCCAGAGTCAGTGTGGCGGGGGCGCCGTTCGGGTCTGTGCTGACCCCTTCAGGCGCAGAGACCTGGGGGCCCAACAAGGCTTCCAAACCGCGTCCCAGACCTTTGGGTTTTTTGGTGACCATGGGGTGTTACTCGGGTGTGCCCACCGCCGAGTCGGAGGTGAGCGTGTCATGTGAGGCCAACTGGGCTGGCTGCTGGTCCCATATGGCGGGACCGGTTGCGGGATCGTGGTCGCGCCAAAATGCTTCGACCAGAGACCAGCCTGCAACAGCTCCCGCACCCAGCGGCTGAGCCGAATCCCCCAAAGACGTGGCGCCACAGGCTTCGAGCCAATGTTGCAACTGGGGGTTGAGGGGACGCTCTTTCCACAGCAAGCCCACCGGCACGGCCCATTTTTGGGGCAGCAGAGGCTTCCAGGTAAAGAGCGTTTCTCGCGCCTGCTCTTCGCGCAGGTCGATGGGATCAACCAGCACCACCGAAAGAACCCGGTGCGCCTGTTGGGTGTGCCGCAACCAGGCGTCCACCAAGTGCCCGCCCAAGCCATGCGCCAACAAATGACAATGCTCGTGAGCCAACACGGCTTCTTGCAGTTGCATCATCCAGTCGCCGCGCAAAGGCCGCAGCCAGTCGTGCTGGACCACGCGGCGCAAACCGTGTTGTTGTTCCCACTGGGTCAACCAGTGGGCGGCGGGAGCGCCTTTCCAGTCGGGCAGTGTCAATGCGACAGGCTGACGCCAAACTCGCGTCGGCACCGCCAAAGCGGGGACCACGACCGCTTCAGGAGGCGCATCGGTTTCGTGAATGGGAGTCGGTTCGTTCATGCTCACCACGTTGGGGCCCGTTGCACGAGCTCTTGGGCAAAACTGAGATAAGCCTGGCTGCCTTTGGCGCTGGTGTCGAACACCACGCCCGGTAAGCCATAACTGGGGGCTTCGGCCAGGCGAACATTGCGCGGGATGATGGTTTCAAAAACCTTGTCGCCAAAGTGCGCCTTCAATTGGTCACTGACCTGCTGTTGCAAGGTGATGCGTGGGTCGAACATCACGCGCAAGAGACCGATGATTTTCAGGTCCCGGTTGAGATTGGCGTGCACCTGCTTGATGCTGTTGACCAGATCCGACAGGCCTTCGAGGGCAAAGTATTCGCACTGCATGGGCACCAACACGCCATGGGCGGCGCACAGGCCATTGAGTGTCAACAAAGACAGGCTTGGCGGACAATCGATCAGGACGAAGTCGTAGGCGTCTTCCACCGCCTTCAGGGCATGGCGCAACCTCAATTCACGCTGATCGAGGTTGACCAACTCGATTTCGGCCCCGGCCAGATCGCGGTTGGCGCCCAGCACATCGTAGGTGGCGGCCTTGCTATCCTCACCCCACTGGCTGCGCGCCCGGACCTCGGCCACGCTGGCCGAGCCCAGCAACACATCGTAGACGCTCAGTGCCAGTGTGCGCTTGTCGACCCCTGAGCCCATCGTGGCATTGCCCTGGGGGTCCAAATCAACCATGAGCACCCGCTGACCCAGGGACGCCAGACCGGCCGCCAGATTGACCGTGGTGGTGGTCTTGCCGACCCCACCTTTTTGATTGGCGACACAAAAAATTTTCACGGCCCGGTCCTTGTAAAAGCGCATGCGAAACCCGCTGTACGCCACACCCCGAAGTATGCATCAACTCGACGCTGGTTCAAGCACTCCAGAGCATGCGCAAGCCAAAACCCATCAGGCACACGCCCGCCAAACGGCTGAGCCACAGGGCCACCTCTGGGCGGGCGGACAAGCGCTGAGCCATGCGGTGAGTGAGGCAGACCACAGCGACGCAGTACACGGCACCCAAAACCCAGACCGTGACGGCCATGAACGCAAAGGTGAGCAGCCCCCGGTGCTGCGCCGGATCGATGAATTGCGGGAAAAACGCAAAATAAAAGACCGCCGATTTGGGGTTGAGCACGGTGATCAGCAAAGTATCTGCGCAATAGCGACCGGCACGCACCCGAATCGGCGCGGCTGCGCCGCCGCCCGGGCGCATCATGCGCCACCCCATCCAGGCCAAGTAAGCAGCCCCAGCCCACTGCAAACCGGCAAACAGCGTCGGTTGCGCCTGCAACAAGGCAGCCACCCCCGCCACCGTCAGCCACAACAACACCTGGTCGCCCAGCAACAAGCCCAGCACCGACCACAAACCTGCACGCCACCCCCCCAAGCCCGTTGAAGTGACCAATGCCAAGTTACCCGGCCCGGGCAACAGCAAAAGCAGGATGAAAGCCAGGACAAAGGCGCCATAGTCCGAGACCCCGAGCATGATTCGCTCCGCCCTTCAGGTTTGCCCGGTACAACGCATCCAGACCAGACAGCGCTCGGCCTCCAGCCCAGGCACATTCAAAGGTTCCACGTGAAACACTTGAACCGAGGCGGGCAATGCGTCGATCTCATCCTGGGGGTATTTGCCCTTCATCGCCGCCCACACACCACCGGGCGACAGGACAGAAGCAGACCAATGGGTGAAGTCGCCCAAGGATGCAAAAGCGCGGCAGGTGATCAAGGGCCAAGTGGCCCCCAGGTCCTGAACACGACTGTGCACCCCACGCAGGTTGGACAAGCCCAGGTTGCCTGCCACCTGCTGCACAAATGCGGCTTTTTTGGCCACGGCGTCCACGCAAGTCACCTGCCAGTCGGGGCGACACAAAGCCAGCACCACACCGGGCAGACCACCGCCCGAGCCGACATCCAGGATGGCGGTGGCGCCAGGTGCGTGCCGATTGAGCGCCGGCAAAGCGGCCAGACTGTCGAGCAGGTGATGGGTCAGCATCTCGGCCGGATCACGCACGGCGGTCAAGTTGTAGACGCGATTCCACTTTTGCAAAAGCGCCAGGTAATCCAGCAACCGGCGCTGATCCTCAGGCGTGAGACTCAAGCCCAAAGACCGCGCGCCCTCGGACAGGTCGCGCGCCAGATCAGCACTCATGTGGGGGCGGCCTCAACGGGCAACTTGGGCAGGCCTTTGGGTCCGGATTTTTTCAGGTGGATGAGCAACAGCGAAATGGTCGCCGGGGTGATGCCTGAAATGCGCGATGCCTGCCCCAAAGTTTCGGGTCGGTGCTTGGCCAGTTTCTGGCGCGCCTCGATGGACAGGGCAGAGACCTGCATGTAATCGAGATCGGCGGGCAAGCGCATTTGCTCGTAAAAAGCGGCTCGCTCCACCTCTTCTTTTTGGCGATCGATATAGCCCGCGTATTTGGCGGCAATCTCCACTTGTTCGATGACCGGGCCCAGCAAATCACCCAGCGTTTCACGTGAAACATCGGTCGCCGCCCATCGCCCATCGGCCATGCCGGTGAGCGCAGCGTGGCTGATGCCGGGACGACGCAACAAGTCAAACAGGTTGTATTCGTGGTCGATGGCTTTGCCCAGCACCCGCTCGGCCTCAGAGGCTGGCAAGATCTGCGGGTTGACCCAGGTGGACTTCAGGCGCTGTGTTTCACGTGAAACCGCATCGCGCTTGCGGCAAAAACTGTCCCAACGGGCATCATCGACCAAGCCCATGCGGCGACCGATCTCGGTCAGGCGCATGTCGGCGTTGTCTTCGCGCAACTGCAAGCGGAACTCGGCCCGGCTGGTGAACATGCGGTACGGCTCGGTCACCCCTTTGGTGATCAGGTCGTCAACCAAAACGCCCAGGTAAGCCTGATCGCGGCTGGGCACCCAAGGGGCCTCGCCACGGCATTGCAGTGCAGCGTTGATGCCGGCAAAAAGACCTTGGGCAGCCGCCTCCTCATAGCCGGTGGTGCCATTGATCTGGCCGGCAAAGAACAGGCCCCTGATCTCGCGCGTCTCGAAGCTGGTGTGGAGGGCACGCGGATCAAAGTAGTCGTACTCGATGGCATAGCCGGGGCGCAGGATGTGGGCGTTTTCCAGACCCCGCATGCTGCGCACCAGCTCGTACTGGATGTCAAAAGGCAGGCTGGTCGAGATGCCATTGGGGTAGACCTCGTGGGTGGTCAGCCCCTCGGGCTCCAGAAAAATCTGGTGACTGTCCTTGTCGGCAAATCGGTTGATCTTGTCTTCGACGCTGGGGCAATAGCGCGGCCCCACCCCTTCAATCTTGCCGGTGAACATGGGGCTGCGGTCAAAGCCGCTGCGGATGATCTCGTGCGTGCGCTCATTGGTGTGGGTGATCCAGCACGAGATCTGGCGCGGGTGCATGTCGGCACGCCCCATGGTGCTGAACACCGGCACCCCTTCGTGCTCGTTCATGCCGCCGGGCATGCCGTCGCCGGGTTGTTCGGTGCATTTGGAAAAGTCGATGGTGCGGCCATCGAGGCGGGGCGGGGTACCGGTTTTCAGCCGGCCCTGTGGCAATTTCAGCTCTTTCAGGCGAGCCGACAAGCTGACCGCCGGCGGATCACCGGCCCTGCCGCCAGCGTGGTTGATCAAGCCGACGTGAATCTTGCCATCCAGGAAAGTGCCTGCGGTCAGCACCACAGCACGCGCTCGAAAGTGTATGCCCACTTGCGTTATGGCGCCCACCACCCGGTCGCCCTCCACCAGCAAATCATCGACGGCTTGCTGGAAAAGCATCAGGTTGGGCTGATTTTCCAGGCGACGGCGGATGGCTGCTTTGTACAAAATGCGATCGGCTTGTGCACGGGTGGCGCGCACGGCAGGGCCCTTGGAGCTGTTCAAAATGCGGAACTGGATGCCCCCTTCGTCGGTGGCCAGCGCCATGGCGCCGCCCAAGGCATCGACCTCTTTGACCAAATGGCCTTTGCCGATGCCGCCGATGCTGGGGTTGCAACTCATTTGCCCCAGCGTTTCGATGTTGTGCGTCAGCAGCAAGGTTTGGCAACCCATGCGCGCGGCCGCCAGCGCAGCCTCAGTGCCGGCATGACCGCCACCGACGACGATGACATCGAATTCCTTGGGGTATAGCATGTGGGACGCCCTGTTTGCCCCACGGCGGGGCCTGCCTATCAGGTGCTGATTTTAGTGGCAGTCGGGCTGGCTCTGCATCCTGCCCGACGCGCGGCTCAGGGGTGACGCGATGCAATCGGGTGCAAGGTCTTTTGACGCCAAGCCAGCACCGCCCCCAGACCCAACGTCAAAGCCGAGGCCCACAGGCCTTGCGTCAATCCCCCCGGGCCATCGGCAATCCAGCCGACCATGGTCGGCCCCACGATCTGGCCCCAGGCAAAGACCACGGTGAACAGGCCAATCCCGCGCACCCACAAGCCATCGGGCAAATTGTGACGAACAAAAGCGGTGGTGGATGCCACCACCGACAGAAAAACCGAGCCAAACAAGGCGCCCGATAGCCACAAAATCGGCAACGACTGGGTGGATGCGGCCAAGGCGGTGGCCAGAGCCAACAAAGCGTTCAAAATGGCCAACGCTCGCCCGTCCCGATGGCGGTCCAGCAGGCGCGCCCACAGGCGCGCCGACACCACCACGCCCAAACCCAAGATGGCATAAAACACGGTGCGTTCGCCTTCTGTCACGCCCTGCTGTCGCAACAGGGCAATGACAAAGGTCATGTAGCCGATGTAGCCCATGCCAAAACAGCCGTAGCCCAGCAAGATCCAGAGCATTCGACGCCGCCAAGCCGGGCATTCTTCAGCCAAAGCCTGACCCGCCTGCGCAGGTTGGCTGGCATGCGCATGACCCAAGCGGCGTGCCGTCGGCCACATCCAGACCAAAGCCAGCGCACAACCCACGGCCAACCACCACCAGGCTTGTGGCCATTCGGCCGCTGCCGGCATGGCCCAAGGCACCAGCAAGGCGGACAAAACGATGCCCCACCCGGTACCACCGTAATACAGCCCCAACAGCCAGCCACTTTGCTGCGGGTGCTGTTGCGCCAGGCGGGCCGCCAAAACGCCGCCCGCGACAAACACCCAGGCACTGGCCAGACCCGCCAGAAAACGTTGCAACAAAAGACCATTGGGGTCGCGAAAAAATCCACTGGCCGCCATGAACACACAAGCCCAAACACCACCCCAGACAAAAGGCCACCAAAGTGCGCGACGCCCCATGAGCCAGGGCATCATGGTGGCTCCGACCATGTACCCGGCAGCATTGGCCGTGTTCATCGCACCGGCGAGCACATACGACCAGCCCAAATCGTCGCGCATCGCGGGCAACAACAAGGCATAGGAAAAACGCGTCACGCCCAGCGACAAGGCCGCCCCCATCGACAGGGCGAGGGCCGAGCGCCAGGGCGACGGTGTCATGCCCGGCCCTGAGTGACAGGCGGCTCGCAGGGCCGCAACTCGACCATCACGCACAAACCGCCGGAAGCTGACTCGGACAAAGACACACGGCCCTCCAGATGACGCGCATAAGCCGAAACGATGGACAGGCCCAAGCCGTGCCCGTCGCCAGCCGCCAGACCCTCGGGGCCGCGCTGCCAGCGGGCCTGTAATTGCTCGCGCCAAGCGCGTGGCACCCCGGGGCCGTTGTCTTGCACCGACAAGCGAACCTTTGCTGCTGCCGCCTCGAGGCTGAGAGTGACCTGAGCCCCCTGGCCGTCGGCAGGTCGCCCGTGACGCAAGGCGTTGTCGATCAGGTTGTCCAGCAAGCCCTCCAGCAGCGCGCGTTGGCCCCAGACCCACACCGGGCGATCCAGCCCTTGCGCCCCCAAGTCGACGCTGCGCTGATCGGCCTGCGGCATCCAGCGCAACAGGGCCTGGGTGGCCAGCTCGCTCAGATCCACCGGTTCGAGGTGCAAGGCTTGTCGGGCTTCGGCGACCAAAGCCAGCGCCAATAACTGGTCGACCAGATGACTGGCTCGCTCCTGGCTTTGCAGCACCCCTTGCAATTGCTCGCGCCAGACAGCGCTGTCGGCGTGACCCAAACCATACTCGGCTTGCGCGCGAATGCCCGCCAACGGCGTGCGCAATTCGTGCGCCACATTGCCCGAAAACTCGCGCTGGGCCTGCAAGCCCAGCCGAATGCGACCAAAGAGGCTGTTGACCACCTCGCCCAGGCGTTGCATGTCACTGCTGGCTTGATGCACGCGCACAGGCGACAAATCGCTGGCGTCGCGCTGTGACAAGTCTTGCTCCAGATCAGACAAGGGTTTGAGTTCTTTTTCAATGTTTCGGCGCAACCACAAGGCCAGCAGGAACAACGACACCAGTTGGGGCACCAGCGAAAAGACCAGAACCTGCTGCAAAATGCGCTCGCGACTGTGGGTGGTCTGCCCCATGACCACGGTATAGCGCTGCGGGCGCTCGCGCTGCAAGGTCAAGGTGCGCAAGCGTTGCCCCTGATAGGCAAACTCACCAAAAACATAGGCCGCGCCAGCAGGCACCACCCGCCCCTGCAAGCCGGCATGGCCGGCCAGAAATTGGCCTTCGCCGTCGTAGATGGCAAAAAACAAGGACTCGCTTTGGTCAAACAGCACCGCCTTCATTTCGGCCGGCGAGAGTCGAAAATCGAGCGTGCCATCACGCTCTGCGACATGACCGGCGACCATCAGGGCATCGTCCAGCAAGGAGCGGTCGTAGGCCTCACTGGTGAAGTGACGCGCCACGATGGCCACCAGCACCGCACCCAGAATCCCGGCCCACATCAACGGCATGAGCACATGGCGCAACAAGCGACTGAGCAAAGTAGGCAAGCGCTGGGTGCTCATGTCCCGCACTCTTCCAGCACATAGCCGATGCCGCGCAAAGTGCGGATGGCCGCACCGGAGCCTTGCAACTTTTTGCGCAAGCGCGAAATGAACGCCTCCAGCGCGTTGTCTCCCAGCAAATCATCAAAACCCGACAGCTTCTCGGCCAGCGCTTTTTTGCTGATGACACGCCCCGCAGGGGTGAGCAACTCGCACAAGACCTCGTATTCGCGCGCCGGCAACACCAAGTCCTGATCGCCCAGTTTCAAGCGGCGCAAGGCGCGGGACAACGTCAGTTGTCCGACCTGAACGACGTCGTCGGCCCCGAGACTGCGCCGGGCCAGGGCGCGCAAACGGGCCTCGACCTCGGCCAAGTCAAATGGCTTGCCCAGGTAATCGTCAGCACCGGCGTTGAGACCGGCAATGCGCTCTTCGGTCCGATTGCGGGCCGTCAGCACCAGCACCGCCGTGCGGTCGCCCTTGTGCCGCATGTCACGCAACAAATCCAGGCCGTTGCCTTGGGTGCTGGTGGCCGAATCTTCCAGGGGCAAGTTGAGATCGAGCAACACGGCATCGTAGCCTTGCACCGACCAGAGTTGGCGGGCATCTGCAAGGTTGCTGGCGGCGTCTACCCGATGCCCGGCATCGCTCAAGCTGCGCGACACCATGTGGCGCAGCACCTGATCGTCTTCAATCCACAAAATGCGCATGGCTGGGGCTTAGGTCAGGTTTCGGTCAGGCAAGTCCTGCGATAACCTGGACATGAGCATACGACAATTGAGACTCTCTCACCGTCGCCTGTGCGGGCTTGCGCTGCTGGCCTGTCCATGGGCCGCCTGGGCCCAGTCACCCCTGAGCCTGCGTCAGGTGCTGGACGCCGCCGGGGCCAACCTGGAAGTCAGCATCAGCCAACGCAACCTGGAAGCAGCGCAGGCCGATGTGGTCAGCGCCGACCGGTCCCCGCTGCCGGTGCTGTCGGCGCGCACTTCATCGATCGACCTGCAAAACGGCATCGGAGGTGGCCATGTGTGGCGCGACAAGCGCATCGACAAAGGGGTGGGCCTGGACTACACCGTCGAGCGCGGCAACAAGCGCGACCTGCGCACGCTCACGGCGCAAAGTTCAGCCCGTGCCGCCGAACAGGATCTCGCTCTGACTCGGCGCCAGCAGGGGCTGCTGGCCAGCGCCGCCTATTTTGATTGGCTGGCGCAAATCGAGCGCTTGCATCACCTGCAATCGGTGGCTGTCGCCAGTCGCCAACAGGCCCAGGCGGCTCAAAGGCGACAACAAGCCGGAGACTTGTCGCGCCAGGAGATGATGCGCTGGCAAATCGAGGCGAGCCGCGCCGAAACCGAGGTACCCGCCGCCCTGGCCGGTCTGCAACGCGCCACACAGGCCCTGCGACACGTGACCGGTCTCAAAACCCCGCCCGAAGGATGGCGCCCCGGCCAGGGCTGGCCCAAGACCATCGGTGACCTGAGCGACACAGCGCGGTGGGTACCGCAATGGACTCAAGGGGTTGAGCGAAGCCCCACCATCAGCGCCGCCCAGGCGCGTGCCGACGCCGCCCGACAGGGACTTGCCCTGGCACTGGCGCTGAAAAAATCCGACATCACCTGGGGCACCAGCCTGGACCATCATCCGGGCACATCCACCCGCTTGCTTGAATTGCGCCTGCAAATGCCCCTGCAATGGAACTACAGCTATCAGGGTGAAATCGCCCGAGCGCAAGCCCAAGCGCAGCAAAGCGAAGACCTGCTGGCACAAGCCCGATTGCAAGCCCAAACCGAATGGCATGGCCTGTATCAGGACTTTCTGGCCGCCCGCTCGCGCTGGTTGTCGCACCGCGACGACATTGGACCCCAAGCGCGCCAGGTGCTGGAGCAAGCCGAACAGGCCTATGAAAAGGGGGCCCTGTCGCTGACCGACCTGCTCGACGCCCGTCGCACCCATCACCTCACTTGGCTGGAAGGCCTGGCGGCAAAGCGGGATCACGCAGTGACCTATGCCGGCCTGTTGCTCCTGACCGAACCTCCGGAACGAGCGCTTCAGCGCCTGATCATGTCTTTGCCCATGTTGGCCACTCCCGAGACCTCACCATGAAACTCTCCCCGCTCAAAGGATCGGCTTGCGCCTGCGCATTGGCCTTGCTCAGCGCTTGCCAACCCGACCCGGCCACCAAACCGATGGACAGGGGTGCGGTCACTTTGCAAAACGGTGCCTTGCTTTACCCGGCCGACCACCCGCAACTACAACTCTTGCAGACCGCTGAAGTCCAGAAAGCCGGCGCGTGGCGCAGTGAGTGGCCGGCCCGTTTGGTCTGGAACGAGGACCGAACGCAAAGAATTTACAGCGCCTTCCCGGGTCGGGTGGTGGCGGTACGCGGTGACGTGGGTCAAAACGTGACCTCGGGATCGGTTCTGGCCGAACTGGCCTCGCCCGAGTTCGGACAAGCACAGGCCGAGCATGTACGGGCTCAAGCAGAACTTGATCTGGCATCGCAACAGTTGCGACGACAAGAAGAATTGTTCGGTTTGGGCATCACCGCACGCAAAGAGCTGGAAACCGCTCAAGCAGACCATCGACGAACCCGGGCAGAAGCGCTGCGGGCCCAGTCTCGCGTTCAACTGTATGGCGGCGAGGCCTCGACACAGCAAGCTCTGAGTCTGCGCAGCACCTTGTCCGGTGTGGTGGTGGAGCGGCGCATCAATCCGGGACAAGAGTTGCCCGCCGGCGGCGAGGCAGCACTTTTCGTCATCACCCAACCGCAACACTTGTGGGCCTGGGTGGATGTGCCCGAAAACGAGCAGTCCGGTTTGCAAAAGGGGCAAACCCTCGAATTGCGCGTGGCCTCGCTCCCTGGGCAATCCTTCAGTGGGCGGGTCCAGGCGTTGGCCGATTTCATCGATCCCGAAACACGCACCTTGCGGGTTCGGCTTGAGGTCCCGAATCCCCAACGGGTGCTCAAAGCAGACATGCTGGCCACCGCACTCATCCATCGGCCTCTGGGAGAGGGGCATTGGGTACCGGCGTCGGCCATCTACCTGGAATCCGGTCAGCACTGGTGTTTTGTGCAACAGGAAAACGGCAGTTTCATCCCGCTTCAGGTGTCGGCGCAAGCCATCGACAACGACCGCGTGTGGGTGCGTCAGGGCCTGCGCACAGGTCAACGGGTTGTGACCCGCCAAACCTTGCTGCTGGCTCGGGAGTACAAGCTGGCCATGGAGGCTTCACGCCAAGGCATGCCTTCGCCGCCCAGGGCCAACCCATGAAAAAACTGATCCATTACGCCATCCACCAGCCGCTTTTCATCGTGCTGGGGGCCGTGCTCTTCGCACTGGCCGGCGCCATGGCCTTCAAACAGTTGTCTGTCGAAGCATTTCCGGACGTGACCGACACCCAGGTCACCGTGATCGCACTCTACCCGGGCCGGGCAGCAGAAGAGGTCGAAAAGCAAGTGACATTGCCCCTTGAGGTCGCCTTGTCGGGTTTGCCGCAATCGATCCGCGTGTTCTCGCACACTCAGTTTGGCCTGTCCTATACGGTCATCACCTACAACGATGAAATCAGCGCGGATTTGGCGCGTCAACACATCATTGAACGCTTGGGCGGTGTCTCATTGCCAGCAGGGGTTGAAGTGCGGATGGCCCCCAACGCCACCCCGGTGGGCGAGATCATCCGCTTTCGACTGCGTGGTGATGGTCACAGCACCACGGCTTTGCGCACCCTGCAAGACTGGACCGTGGAGCGAAGTCTGCGGCAGATTCCCGGCGTCGCAGATGTCGTGACCATGGGCGGCTACATCAAACAGTACGAAGTGCAACCGGACCTGGCCAAGTTGCGCGCGCACCACCTCACGCTGCAAGATCTGCTGCAAGCCCTGGAGCGCGGCAACAGCAACGCCGGTGGCAGCTACATCAGCCATGGCGCACAACAATACGCCATCCGGGGGATCGGCTTGCTGCGCAGCCCGGAAGAAATTGGACAAATTGTGCTCAAAGCCAGCCAGGGCAGCCCGGTCCGGGTCTCCGATGTTGCACGCATCGAGGTCGGCGGCGTGCCTCGACTGGGCACAGTGGGTCAGGATCAGGACGACGACATCGTGTCGGGCCTGGTGCTGATGCGAAAAGGCGAAAACCCCAGCATCGTGTTGCGCGCTGTCAAGGATCGGCTGGCGACCCTGAACAACCAACTTCCCCCCGGCGTGCGCATCGAACCCTATTACGACCGCACATGGTTGATGGACAAGACCTTAAGCACCGTGTTTCGCAATCTGGTTGAGGGTGCCTTGCTGGTTTCACTGGTGCTTTACCTGTTTCTGTCCAACTTGCGCGCCAGCCTGGCAGTGGTGGTGGTCATTCCCCTGTCTCTACTAGCCACCTTCATGGGCCTGAAAATCATGGGTGTGCCGGCCAACCTGCTCAGCCTGGGCGCCATGGACTTCGGCATCATCGTCGACGGGGCGGTGATCATGATTGAAAACATCATGCACCGCCTGGCCCAGCGTGGCGAAGGCATGAACGACAAAGAGCGCAAGACCTTGATCATCCAGGCTGCCAACGAGGTCGGTCGGCCCACGCTGTTTTCGATGTTGATCATCATCGCCGCACACATCCCGATCTTTGCGCTGGAGCGCCACGAAGGGCGGATTTTTCAACCGATGGCGCTCTCGGTCACCTCGGCTTTGATTGGCTCGCTGATTTTCTCTCTCACCCTGGTGCCCTTGCTGGCTTACTGGATGTTGCGCAAAGGATTGCCGCACCATGACAACTGGCTGGTCGAAGGGGCCAAGCGCCTCTATCGACCCGTGCTGGACTGGGCCCTGGCCAAAACCCGGCAAGTGATGGTGCTGGCCATGTTGTCCTTGGCATTGGCGCTGGGCGTGGCGACGCAGTTGGGCTCGGAGTTTCTGCCCGAACTCAACGAGGGATCGTTGTGGGTCAACTTGAGACTGCCGGGCAGCGTCTCCAACGAAGAGGCCACCCAAATTCTGGGCGGTGTGCGCCGGGCGCTGGCCACCATCCCTGAAGTGCGCAGCACCATCTCCAAGGCCGGCCAACCGGAAGACGGCACCGACCCCAAGACCATCAGCATGGCCGAAGTCTTTGTGGACCTGCGACCCGCCGAGGAGTGGCGCCCCCAACTCACGCGCGACCAACTGCTGGAAGAGATCGATCGCACGATCACCCGCTGGCCGGGACTCAAACCCACGTACTCCATGCCCATCCGCGACAACGTGCTGGAGTCGATCTCGCAAATCGACGGACAGATCGTGATCAAAATCGCCGGCGACGATCTGGGGACTTTGCGCGACACCGCCGAAGCCATCGAATCACAAATTCGCGGTGTGCCCGGCGTCTACCGGGCTGAAATCGACCGTCTGGGCGAGTTGCCGCAATTGGTGATCGACATCGATCGCGCACGCGCCGCACGCTACGGCATCAACGTGGCAGATGTGCAAGATGTGATCGAGTCCGCTTTGGCCGGCAAGGCCGCCACCTACCTGTGGGAAGGAGAGCGCCGCTTCGCTGTGGTGGTGCGCCTGGCCAATACGCGCCGGCAAATTGAAGAATTGGGCACCATCCTGATCCCGACCCCGGGCGGTGGCTCGGTGTCACTGGCTCAGGTCACGCACCTGAAAGAAGCCGTGGGTGCCATGAACATCGCACGCGAAGCCGGTCGCCGCACCATGGCGATCGGCATCTTCATCAAAGGACGGGACATGGGCTCGGTGGTGGCCGACATGAAAAAACGCGTCTCTGACCATGTGAAGTTACCGGCCCATTACACGCTGACCTGGTCAGGTGAGTTTGAAAACCAGGAGCGGGCGATGAAGCGCCTGGCGGTCGTTGTCCCGATCTCCCTCTTGCTGATTTTCGTGTTGCTGTTCGACGCCTTCAAAACCCTGAAAAGCGCGGCGCTGATTCTGGTGAATGTGCCACTGGCGCTGGTGGGCGGTATCTTTGCCTTGTGGATTTTTGGCGTGCCCTTGTCGGTGTCGGCGGCGATCGGCTTCATTGCGCTGTCGGGGCAAGCCGTGCTCAACGGGGTGGTGATGCTGACCGTGTTCCAGCAACTGCGCGCCGCCGGACTGCCGCTGATCGAGGCCGTGCGCGAAGGCTCGATGCAACGGCTGCGGACCGTGCTGATGACGGCCTTGCTGGCCGCACTCGGCCTGTTGCCCATGGCGCTCAGCCACGACATCGGGTCAGAAACCCAGCGCCCGCTGGCGCTGGTGGTGATCGGCGGGCTGGTCTCGGCCACGCTGCTGACCCTGGTGGTTTTGCCGACGCTGTACGTCGCCTGGTTTGCGCCCAGGCACAAAGAGCCACCACTGCCGCCGACCACGCCTTCCGCATAAATGGCAAAGCGGCTCTACACTAGGGGGTATGTCAAACGAAGTGCCCCAGGTCTGTGACATCGGTGTCGGTGGGATGACCTGTGCTTCATGCGTGACCCGGGTTGAAAAAGCCCTGGCCCGGGTGCCCGGCGTGGACCATGCATCGATCAACCTGGCCACCGAAATGGCTCGCGTGACCTGGGCCCAAGCCCCATCCGACCCGCAAGAACAGATGGCGCGCTTGCGCCGAGCCATCCGCGATGCCGGCTATGAGCCGCGCGACACCGAAAGCGCCACAGCGGCCGAGTCCCCGTCGATTTGGCGCGAGGGCTGGCCGGTCTGGGTGGGCCTTGCGCTCAGCCTGCCCCTGGTAGCCCCCATGGTCAGTGCGCTGTGGGGACAACACCTGATGCTGCCCGCGCTGTGGCAGTTTCTGCTGGCCACGCCGGTGCAGTTTGTGCTCGGTGCACGCTTTTACAAAGCCGGCTGGCATGCACTGCGCGCCGGCAGCGGCAACATGGACTTGCTGGTCGCCCTGGGCACCAGCGCCGGTTGGGCGCTGTCGATGTGGCTGTGGTGGTCGGCACCGCCCGCACATCATGGCGAACATGGCCCCGACCTTTATTTTGAAGGCTCTGCGGTCGTCATCACCCTGGTGCTGTTGGGCAAATGGCTGGAAGCGCGCGCCAAGGCCAGCACCCTGCAGGCCATCCGCGCCCTGCAAGCGTTGCGACCGCAAACCGCGCGCGTGCTCACCCCCGACGGCGAACAAGAACTGCCGATCGCCGAGGTGTTGGCAGGGGACGTGATTCGTGTCTTGCCCGGCGAGCGCATTGCGGCCGATGGCGAAGTGACCGAAGGCGAAAGCAGCGTCGATGAGTCGATGCTGACCGGCGAGCCATTGCCTGTGCACAAGGTTCCGGGTGCGCATGTGCGCGGCGGGACCCTGAACGGCGAAGGCGTGCTGCGCCTCAAAGTCAGTGCCGTGGGCGCGACCTCGATGCTGGCACAGATCATTCGGCTGGTGGAGGACGCACAAGCCGCCAAAGCCCCCATCCAGCGACTGGTCGACCAAATCGCAGCGGTCTTTGTGCCGGTGGTACTGGTCATCGCGCTGATCACCGGCGTTGCCTGGATGATGAACGGCGCGACGTTTGAGACGGCGCTGATCCACAGCGTGGCCGTCATGGTCATCGCCTGCCCCTGCGCGCTGGGGCTGGCCACACCGGCCGCCATCATGGCCGGAACCGGCGTGGCGGCGCGTCAGGGCATTTTGATCCGCGACGCGCAGGCGCTGGAGTTGGGGCACCGTGCCGGCATCGTGGCTTTTGACAAAACTGGCACGTTGACCATGGGGCAACCGCGGCTGATCGAGTTGGTGCCGCTGGCACAACACAGCGACACCGAGTGTTTGCGCTGGGCTGCCAGCCTGCAACAGCACAGCGAGCACCCCTTGGCCCGTGCGGTTTTGCGCGAAGCCCAAAACCGCGGCATCAGCCCGTCCGAGGTTCAAAACAGCCAGGCCGTGAGCGGACGTGGCATTCAGGGCCAGATGGGTGCTCAGTGGCTGCAACTGGGCAGCCTGCCCTGGCTGTCGGCACACCTCAACGCCGGGCAACAAGCCCTGGTCCAAGCGCAGCTGCAGCAGGGCCACACCCTGTCCCTGCTGGCCGAGTCAACGGGCGACGGGCCCCTGCGCGTGGTGGCTTTGCTGAGCTTTGGCGACTTGCCCAAGCCCGGGGTCGAACAAGCGCTGACAACGTTGCGTTCGCGCGGCTTGCAGTTGGCCCTGATCTCAGGCGACAACCAGGCCGCCGCAATGGCCATGGGGCAACGCCTGGGCCTGCGCGCCGACGAAATCCACGCCGAAGTATTGCCCGCCCAAAAAACCGAGTGGGTGCGTCGCTTGCAATCACAAGCCCATGCGCAAGGCAAAACCGTGATCTTTGTGGGCGACGGCATCAACGACGCCCCGGCATTGGCGGCAGCCGATGTCGGCATGGCCATGGCCAACCCCGACGGTGGGGGCACCGATGTCGCCATGGGCACGGCTGGCGTCACCCTGATGCGCGGTGAAGTGGCCCTGGTCGCCCAAGCCATCGACATCTCCAGCCGCACCGTCGCCAAAATCCGACAAAACCTCTTTTGGGCCTTTGCCTACAACGTCGCCGGCATCCCGCTGGCGGCGCTGGGCTACCTGAGTCCCGTCGTCGCCGGCGCCGCCATGGCCTTGAGCAGCGTCAGCGTCATGACCAACGCCCTGCTCCTGCGCCGGCGCTCAAAATTGGGGTCTGACCCCAATTAATGGTTGCTTTTGTGCCACAGCGAAAAATCGGGGACAGATCACCGCGCCAAACGCCCCCAATCGGCGCACCATTGAAAAAATTGGGGTCAGACCCCAATTAATGAACTGAAGGAGCCAGATCATGGAACACCAATTTGAAGTCAAGGGCATGACCTGCGGTCACTGCGAGATGTCGGTCAAGAAAGCCCTGATCCGGCTGGACCCCAAAGCCACGATCGAGATCGTGCGCACTGAAAACAAAGTCACGGTGCACAGCGAGCAACCGCGTGCAGCGCTGATGGAGGCCATTGCAGAAGAAGGCTACGCCGTCCAATGAGCGCAGGGGTCTCAAAAGCCCGCTCGGTGGAGCGGCTGGTGCTTGGGCAGCCCACTTCCGATGGTGCCGGGGTCAGGCTAACGCGTGTTTTGACGCACGAATGGCAGCAGCGACTGGATCCGTTTTTGATGCTGGACCATTTCGGCAGCGACGAAGCCGCCGATTACATCGCCGGTTTTCCTGATCATCCGCACCGGGGCTTTGAGACGGTGACCTACATGTTGCAAGGCCGCATGCGGCACCGCGACAGCCGAGGCAACGAAGGACTGCTGCAAAACGGCGATGTGCAATGGATGACCGCAGGGCGCGGCCTGATCCACAGCGAGATGCCCGAGCAGGAAGAGGGCAAGATGGAAGGTTTTCAGCTGTGGCTGAACCTGCCTTCACAGCTGAAAATGTGCGAGCCCAAGTACCAGGACATTCCGCACGCTCAACTGCCGCAAGTCGATGCCGCCCCCGGCGTGCGCGTGACGGTGATTGGCGGGGCAGTCAACGGCACAGCGGGTCCGATCCAAAGCGAACACACGCAACCGCAGTTTTGGGATCTTCACTTCAACGCCGATGGCGCGGTTTTTGAGCAAAACCTGCCCATCGACCACCACGCGTTCATTTATGTCTATCGGGGCGAAGTGCAAGTGCTGGGGCAAAACACCACCACTGTGCCCACCGAGCGCATGGGCATTTTGGGTTCGGGCGATCACTTGCGGCTGCAAGGCCAGGTCGGCAGCAAAGCCATCGTGTTGGCCGGCCAACCGCTGCGCGAACCCATCGCCCAGTACGGTCCCTTTGTCATGAACACCCGACAACAACTGATCGAGGCGGTCGAGGACTTCAAGGCGGGGCTGATGGCCTGATGTCAATGCTCGACGCAATTTGTTCGCCAACACTTGTGGTGCAAATGCGATAAAGAGAGTACATTAAACTCGTTGTGGTCGTTTTTTGCTTTCCCCAGCCACAATCGGATTTGATGAGGGCAGCGGTTCCCCAAAACCGTACACCACCACTTGTGCCTTCTTCATATGGCCTCTTGAAGTGGTCTGACTTTTCCCCAGGCAAGCTTCACTTTTGCGACCGTTCCTCAAGTCGCAGCAACCCTTGAGCGTCTTGTATGAACCCAACCTGGATCGCAGCTTCGGCTGCTGCTGAAGCCGCGGCAGAACAAAAACAAGTGGCAGAAGAACTCGCGCACGAACGATTCCTCAAAATTCGCACGACCCTCGAAACCGAGGGCGGCTCAAAATCCGTCATGGAGACGATGGAGTTTCACTGCTGGATGACGGCCCGCCACGAATCTGACGCGGCGTGGGGTGCGTGGGCCATGATCATGGACGCCAAGCCCATCGCTTGATGTTGCCCGAAACGGGGAGTTTGAGCAGGAGATCTCTCTCTTGCATCATCACCGCATTCGTTCAACCCCATCACACGTCAATGTTCCCCGCCCTGAGGGCATTGGTCTCGATGAAGTCGCGTCGCGGTTCGACCTCGTCGCCCATGAGCATGGTGAACACGCGGTCGGCCTCGATGGCGTCGTCGATTTGCACACGCAGCAAACGGCGCACAGCCGGGTCCATGGTGGTTTCCCACAGCTGCTCGGGATTCATCTCGCCCAGGCCTTTGTAGCGCTGGCGGCTGGTGGTGCGTTCGGCTTCAGAGATCAGCCATTGCATGGCCTGGCGGAAGTCGCTGACGCGTTCTTCTTTTTGGCGTTCGCCTTCGCCGCGCACCACGCGAGCACCTGTGCCGACCAGGCCACGGAACAGATCCGCCGCCTGAGACAACACTTCATAATCGGCGCCGTGCACGAAGTCTTGCGTGATGACGCTGCTCTTGATGTTGCCATGATGGCGGCGGCTGATGCGCAGCAAAGGCTTGTCGGTGCGCAGATCCATTTCGGCCGTCACTTCGGCCGGAATGCCCGTGGTGGAGAGTTCGCGCAGCTTGGCTTGCAGGGGCTCGGCGCAGGCGCGTGCATCGTCCAGGGTTTCGAGATTGAGTCGCACACCGTCGGCGACGGCACGCAGGGCTTCGGCATCCATGAAGGCGCTGAGGCGGTCGATGACTTGCTCAGCCAATTGGTGCTTGCGCGCCAGGTTTTCCAGCGTTTCACCCGACAACACCTGAGCGGTGGCTCCACCGGTGTGAAGTTGGGCTTCTTTCATGGCGATGCGCAGCAAATAGCCATCGAGCGCCGGGCCGTCCTTCAGATACAACTCTTCCTTGCCGGACTTGACCTTGTAAAGCGGCGGTTGTGCGATGTAAATGTGACCGCGTTCGACCAGCTCGGGCATTTGGCGATAGAAAAAGGTCAGCAGCAAAGTGCGAATGTGCGCACCGTCCACGTCGGCATCGGTCATGATGATGATGCGGTGGTAACGCAATTTATCGATGTTGAAATCATCGGTGCCCGATTTGCCGGACTCGATGGTCGCTTTGCCAATGCCCGTGCCCAGTGCGGTGATGAGAGTCACGATTTCGTTGCTGGTCAGCAGTTTTTCGTAGCGGGCTTTTTCGACGTTCAGGATCTTGCCGCGCAGGGGCAAGATGGCCTGGAATTTGCGATCTCGGCCTTGCTTGGCCGAGCCGCCGGCGGAGTCGCCCTCGACGATGTAGATTTCGCACATGGCGGGGTCTTTTTCCTGGCAGTCGGCCAGTTTGCCAGGCAAGCCCATGCCGTCGAGCACGCCTTTGCGGCGCGTCATCTCGCGCGCGCGGCGGGCGGCTTCGCGGGCCTTGGCTGCCTCAACGATCTTGCCGCAAATGATCTTGGCGTCGTTGGGGCGCTCTTCCAGGAATTCGGTCAAGGACTTGGCCACAATGTCTTCGACCGGGGCGCGCACTTCGCTGGAAACCAGTTTGTCTTTGGTCTGGCTGGAAAACTTGGGCTCGGGTACTTTGACCGACAGGACGCAACACAGGCCTTCGCGCATGTCGTCACCGCTGATTTCGACCTTGGCTTTCTTGGCCAAGTCGTTTTGATCGATGTACTTGCTGATGACGCGGGTCATGGCCGCACGCAAACCGGTCAGATGGGTACCGCCATCGCGTTGCGGGATGTTGCTGGTGAAACACAGCACCGACTCGTTGTAGCCGTCGTTCCATTGCATGGCCACCTCGACCCCGATCTCGGTACCGGGAATGCCACCGTAGGTGTCGGCCGGTCGTGAACCATTGGCATGGAAGGCATTGGGGTGCAACACCTTTTTGTTGGCGTTGATGAAATCGACAAAACCCTTGACGCCACCGGCGCCCGAGAAATCGTCTTCCTTGCCGCTGCGCTCATCGATCAGACGAATGCGCACGCCATTGTTCAAAAACGACAGTTCGCGCAGACGCTTGGCCAAAATCTCATAGTGAAAATCGTGGTTCTGCTGGAAAATTTCGATGTCGGGCAGAAAGTGAACTTCGGTGCCGCGCTTGTCGGTGGCCCCGGTGACCCGCATGGGAGAAACCTCGAAACCGTCGACCGTTTCAAGCAATCGGTTTTGCACAAAGCCTTTGGCGAATTCGATGCTGTGAACCTTGCCTTCGCGGCGCACCGTCAGGCGCAACCATTTGGACAAGGCGTTGACGCAAGACACCCCCACGCCGTGCAGACCACCGGACACCTTGTAGCTGTTCTGGTTGAACTTGCCGCCAGCGTGCAACTCGGTCAGGGCGATTTCGGCAGCACTGCGCTTGGGCTCGTGCTTGTCGTCCATTTTGACGCCGGTAGGGATACCGCGCCCGTTGTCCACCACGCTGATCGAATTGTCAGAGTGGATAGTGACCACGATGTCATCGCAATGGCCGGCCAAGGCTTCGTCGATCGAGTTGTCGACCACCTCAAACACCAAATGATGCAAGCCGGTGCCATCGGAGGTATCGCCGATGTACATGCCCGGGCGCTTGCGCACCGCCTCCAAACCTTCGAGGATCTGGATGGATCCCTCGCCATAACTGTCCGCACCAGGTGCACCAGTGCCGTTTTCTTCTGTCATTGAATCGCTTCTTTCACTGCAAGGGCTTAAATGCGCATGGGCATCACAACGTACTTGAATTGATCGTTTTCGGGGATTGTCACCAAAGCGGAACTGTTGGAGTCGGCCAGGTCGATGCGAACCATGTCCTGGTCCATGTTGCCCAACACGTCCATGAGATACGTCACGTTGAAACCGATCTCAATGGCATCACCGCTGTAATCGATTTCCAATTCGTCCACGGCCTCTTCTTGTTCGGCATTGCTCGAAGCGACACGCAACACGCCAGGTTCCAGATTCAGGCGCACACCCTTGAATTTTTCGCTGGTCAAAATGGCAGTGCGTTGCAAGCAAGCCAGCAACGGCAAACGGCCCAGGGTGATGTTGTTTTTGTGGCCCTTGGGGATGACGCGGTTGTAGTCCGGAAACTTGCCCTCCACCAACTTGGTCACAAACTCCATGCCGTCGAATGAGAACTTGGCCTGGTTGCTGGCAAACTGCATCTCGATGCTGCCTTCTTTTTCACTGAGCAGGCGCTGCAATTCCAGCACAGTTTTACGCGGAAGGATCACTTCCTGGCGTTGCTGCACGTCGTTTTCCAAGGTCGCGCTGGCATAGGCCAGGCGGTGGCCATCGGTGGCCACCAGACTCAGTTGCTTGCCTTCGGCCACAAACAAAATGCCATTCAGGTAGTAGCGGATGTCGTGCACAGCCATTGCAAAAGAAACCTGGTTCAACAGCTGTTTGAGTGTTTTTTGTGGCACGCTGAAGACGGGACCGAAACTGCTGGACTCTTGCACCAAAGGAAAGTCTTCCGCCGGCAAAGTCTGCAGCGTAAAGCGGCTCTTGCCACCCTTGAGGATGACTTTGTTCTGATTCGACTCCAGAGTGACCGTTTGATCCGAGGGCATCGAACGCAAAATGTCGATCAATTTGCGAGCGCCGATCGTGGTCGTGAATTGTCCCGAGTCACCTTCAAGTTCGGCTTGTGTCCGGATCTGAATTTCGAGGTCACTGGTGGTGAATTGCAAGACCTGACCTGTTTTGCGAATCAGCACATTGGCCAAAATGGGCAGCGTATGACGCCGTTCCACAATGCCCGCCACCGATTGCAGCACATTCAAAACCCGCTCTTGAGTTGTTTTTAAAACGATCATGTCTTCCTCTTGAATCAATGAATCAGAATAGGGTTAGTAGATAAAGCAACCCGTTTTCTGTTGAAAACCACATTTTCCTCTTTTTTTTCAAGCACTTCGGAAAAGCAGAGCCATGTTGGTAAATACCGCATGGTGGTGTCACCGAAACTTGGATAACTTTCCACCAGGACCCTCGGCAGTGGATAACTTGGGTCTTGTTCAAAAACAATCCACATGGTTATCCTTTCAGGGTTTGTTCGAGCACATGCAACTGCTGATTCAAGTCGCTCATTTGCTGTCTTTCAGCGCCAATCTTGCGAACGGCGTGCAAAACGGTGGTGTGATCGCGGCCACCAAACAATTCGCCAATTTCGGGCAGGCTCTTTTGGGTCAGCTCTTTGGCCAAATACATGGCGATTTGGCGCGGACGGGCAATGGATGCAGGCCTCTTTTTGGAGTACATGTCAGCGACCTTGATCTTGTAATAGTCGGCCACCGTTTTCTGGATGTTTTCCACCGATATCTGGCGGTTTTGGATGGAGAGCAGATCACGCAAGGCGTCACGAGCCAACTGAATGGAAATTTCCTTCTGGTTGAAACGCGAGTAAGCCAGGATCTTGCGCAAGGCACCTTCCAGTTCGCGGACGTTGGAGCGCACGTTTTTGGCCACAAAAAAAGCGACCTCTTCGGGCATTTCGGATCCTTCGTGCTGTGCTTTGCTGATCAGGATGGCCACACGCATTTCAAGTTCAGGGGGTTCGATGGCCACGGTCAGGCCGGAATCAAACCGCGAGACCAACCGCTCGTGGATGTCGTTGAGTCCTTTGGGATATGTATCGCTGGTCATCACGATGTGTGATTTTTTGGCCAGCAAGGCTTCGAAGGCATTGAAGAACTCTTCCTGGCTGCGTTCTTTGTTGGCAAAGAACTGCACATCGTCGATGAGCAGCAGATCGAGCGAGTGATAGTAAGACTTGAATTCGTCGAAGGTTTTGCGCTGATAAGCTTTGACCACATCGGTCACAAATTGCTCGGCATGGATATAAAGCACTTTAGCCTGTGGACGATCCTGAACCAGACGATTGCCGATGGCATGCATGAGGTGGGTTTTACCCAGACCGACACCGCCATAAATGAACAACGGGTTATACAGTTCTCCGGGCATCGTGGCGACATGCATGGCGGCTGCACGAGCCATTCGGTTGGCGGTGCCTTCGACCAGACTTTCAAAAGTCAGTGCGGCATTCAGCCGCGACCGAAAGCCCTGATTTTCGGGTTCATCGACCGTGGCAACAAACACCGGTTGAGTGAGTTCTGCATCGATGGAGGGACGCGCGACAACAGTTTTGGCAATATTTTCTTTAGAAGTGAGCGCAAACTCAATCTGAACGGCTTGACCATTGATGTCTTGTAAAACCTGGTGCAGTCGGCTGCCGTATTGGGCTCTGATCCAATCGAGTTTGAAGCGATTGCCGACCCACACGGTGAGCTTTTGACCATCATCGGCCAGATCGGCCACCAAGGGTTTGATCCAGGTGTTGAACTGCTGTTCGGGGAGTTCTTGGGCAAGTCGGTCAATGCATTGCTGCCACAAGCTGGAATCTGAAAAGGCCATGTGGATATTGTGCCTAAAAAAAGGCTTCTGACTGGCATTTATCAAAAATTTATCCACAAGCCTTCGGGTTCCCCCCATCAGGGTCTGCACCAGAAATTGGGGTCTGACCCCAATTTGGCCAAAAAACCACAGTGTGGCTTCAAGAAGGCCATGCGGGTTGGTTGTTGGCGAGAGACCTTGGCTTGTGAAAACCCCAATAAATCAGCGATAATGGCGGGTTCACTTATCAACCTACCTCAAGAGCGCATCATGAAACGCACTTATCAACCCTCCAAGACTCGCCGCGCCCGTACCCATGGTTTTCTGGTTCGCATGAAGACCCGTGGCGGCCGTGCCGTCATCAACGCTCGCCGTGCCAAAGGCCGCAAGCGTCTGGCCGTCTGATTGACAGGTCACATCACAGGCAGCGGCATATGGCGTGTCCCGCCACGGCGCGACTCACTGAAAAAGCCCAGTATGAAATCGGGCTGGATCAGCGCATTGCAGCGCGCAGTCCGCATTTTGTGCTGCATGCCCCCGGCGCTGCCATGGTTCCGGAACCCGCTCAGCGCTTGATTGGAGCGGTCATCCCCAAGCGTTGGGCCAAACGCGCAGTCACCCGCAACACCATTCGGCGCCAGATTCACGAAGTCTGGGCTGATTGGGCTTCGCGACTGCCCGCCGGCATTTGCGTGGTGCGCCTCAAGCAAGCTTACGGGCGCACCGATTACCCCAGCGCAACCTCATTGCCTTTGCGTCAAGCGGTGCGACTCGAGTTGAATCAGCTTTTTTCCCAGATGTCGGCATCATGATGCAGCGCTTGCTCATGGGCTTGGTCAAGGGCTATCGATTGTTGCTCAGTCCCTGGCTGGGGTCTGCCTGCCGTTTCACGCCCACGTGCTCGGCTTATGCCTTGCAAGCACTCGAAGTACACGGGGCGGCACAAGGCAGTTACCTGACTTTACGCCGTTTGGGGCGTTGTCATCCCTGGTGCGACGGGGGCCAAGACCCCGTACCTGATGCTCCGGGCCTTTTCAAAACCACTTCCGCTGCCCAACACGAACAGGGTCACGCATGAACGATATTCGCCGCACCATCCTTTGGGTGATTTTTGGTTTTTCCATGGTTCTTTTGTGGGATCAGTGGCAAATCCACAATGGCAACAAGCCCACCTTTTTCCCTCAAGCGCCGGCCAAGTCTGAAACGGCTTCAGCGGCTCCGACGGCGCAAACCCCGGCAGGTGTGCCTGCGCCCGCAGCGGCAACGGCCCAGGCGGCTTCGGGCAGTGTTCCCTCGGCAACCAACAACCAACCCCGACCGCGTGAGCGTTACGATGTGCGCACCGACGTCTTGCATTTGGTGATCGACAGCGAGGGCGCCAGCATCGTTCGCGCCGATTTGCTGAAATACAAAACCCCGGATCATGCCGAGCAGGCCATGCGCTTGCTCGATGAAAGCAAAGAGCGTGTTTATCTGGCGCAAAGCGGCCTGATTTCTGCGGAAGCCGGAGCCCAGGCACCCACCCACAAAACCCCCATGCGTCTGGTGAGCAAAGCCACCGAACTGGCCGAGGGTCAGGACAAACTCGAACTGGTGTTCGAATCCGATGTGGTGGGCGGTTTGCAATTGGTCAAGCGCTATCTGTTGCAGCGAGGTCAGTACCTGATTGAGAGTCAATTTGAGGTGCTCAACAAATCCAGTGCGCCTTTGCAACCCCAGTTGTATGTGCAACTGGTCCGCGATGGCAACAAACCCGAAGGCGAATCGGCGTTTTATTCCACCTTCACAGGTCCGGCGATTTACACCGGCGCTAAAAAATACCAAAAGGTTGAGTTCAGTGACATTGAAAAGGGCAAGGCAGAATTTGAGAAGCAGTCGCCCGATGGCTTTATCGCCATGGTTCAGCATTATTTCGCCAGTGCCTGGTTGATCGGTGATCAAACCCAACGCGAAATTTATGCCCGCAAAATTGACACCAACCTGTATTCGGTGGGCATGATCGCGCCGCTGGGAGCTCTTGAGCCCGGGGCCAGCAAAAAAACCGAAGCCCGCTTGTACATGGGGCCGCAGCAAGAAAAACAACTCGAAGCCATTTACCCGGGTTTCGAGTTGGTCAAGGATTACGGCTGGTTGACCATTTTGGCCAAGCCTTTGTATTGGTTGCTGGATGAACTCAACAAGCTGCTCAACAACTGGGGTTGGTCCATTGTGGCTTTGGTGGTGCTGATCAAAATCGCCTTCTATTGGCTCAATGCGCAGGCTTATCGCAGCATGGCCAAGATGAAAGCCATCAACCCGCGCGTGATGGAAATGCGCGAACGGCTGAAAGACAACCCGCAGCAAATGCAGATGGAGATGATGAAGATTTATCGGGAAGAAAAAGTCAACCCGATGGGAGGCTGTTTGCCGATCGCCATCCAAATCCCTGTGTTCATTGCACTTTACTGGGTGTTGTTGTCCACGGTCGAAATGCGCGATGCGCCCTGGATCGGCTGGGTCAAAGACTTGGCCTCGCCCGACCCTTACTTCATTTTGCCGATTCTGATGACGGCATCGACCATGTTGCAAACCTGGCTCAACCCCACGCCGCCCGATCCCATGCAGGCCAAGCTGATGTGGATCATGCCACTGGCCTTCAGCGTGATGTTCTTCTTCTTCCCGGCGGGTTTGGTGTTGTACTGGCTGACCAACAACATCTTGTCCATTGCCCAACAGTGGATGATCAACAAAAAACTGGGCGTTTTGAAGTGATGCGACGGGGATCCCGGTGTCCCTGACCGATCGCCACGACCCGATCATCGCCCTGGCCACGGCGCCAGGACGAGGAGCGGTGGGCGTGGTGCGCATCAGTGGTGCCGATTTGTCCCGTTATGCCGCGCGTTTGTTGGGCCGCGCACTGAGCCCGCGCCATGCCCATTATTTGCCGTTCCCAGACGAGCACGGCCAGGCACTGGATCAAGTAATCGCCTTGTATTTTCGGGGACCGAACAGTTATACCGGCGAAGATGTGCTGGAGATCCAGGGCCATGGCGGACCGGTGGTGTTGCGCCTGATCCAGCAACGCTGTCTCCAGTTGGCGCATCAGCTCACGGGGAATGAGCCGGCATTGTTGAGCGCTTTGCGTCCGGCGCGCCCCGGTGAATTCACCGAGCGGGCGTTTTTGAATCACAAACTGGATTTGGCGCAGGCCGAGGCGGTGGCTGACCTGATTGACGCCAGCACCGAGCGTGCGGCACGCAGCGCCAGCCAATCGCTCAGCGGCGTGTTTTCTGGTGACATCAACCGGTTGCTCAACGACTTGACGCACTTGCGCATGCTGGTTGAGGCTTGCCTGGATTTTCCGGAAGAAGACATCGACTTCATCGAACAGGCCGATGCCCGTGGACAGCTGACTCAACTGCGCCAGCAAGTGCAAGCCACGTTACAACGCAGCCGGCAAGGGGCGATCTTGCGCGAGGGTTTGCGGGTGGTGATCGCGGGCCAGCCCAATGCCGGCAAAAGCTCATTGCTCAATGCATTGGCCGGGGTTGAGCGAGCCATTGTCACGCCGCTGGCCGGAACCACTCGCGATACGCTCACGGAAAGTCTGCACATCGATGGTGTCCCTTTGCACATCGTCGACACGGCGGGTTTGCGTGCGGCCGATGATCCGGACATCGACCCGGTCGAGCGCATCGGGATGGCACGTGCCTGGCAGCAGATCGAACAGTCGGATGTTGTGTTGTTCGTGCATGACTTGACCCGCTTGTCGCAATCTGTTTATCAGCAATTGGACCAGGCGATTGAAGACCAATTGAAGCAACGTTTGCCATCGGCCACCCCCATCTTGCATTTGCACAACAAAGTCGACGCCGTGCAACAGAAAGAGGACACGCCCGATGTTTTGCGTGTGTCGGCGCAAACCGGTCAGGGTTTGGATGAGTTGAAAAGCCGACTGTTGCAAATTGCCGGCTGGGACAACCAGGCCGAAGGGCTGTACATGGCCCGTGAGCGGCATTTGCAAGCGTTGTTGAAGGTGCAAACCCATCTGGATTTGGCCCAAAGTGTCTTGACTCAGAAGGTTCCGCCCCTGGACGTGTTGGCAGAAGAATTGCGACTGGCACAGCAGGCGCTGGGGCAGATCACCGGGGCCTTCGATGCCGATGATTTGCTGGGCGTGATCTTTTCGCGCTTTTGCATCGGCAAATGAGGCGGGGAACTTTCCGGTTGGCCTCGCTCAGCCCTTGGACAGGCGATGGATCACTTCGTTCAAGGTGTCGGGTGTACCCGACAGCACCAACGAGTCGCCTTCCTGGATCGGGGTGTCGTCCGTCACCGCTGCGCTGGTGCCGTTGATGCGGCGCAATTGCAACAAGCGCACCCCTTGCGGTCCCAGAGCCAGTGCGCCCACGGATTGACCCACGGCCTTGGCCCCCAGTGGCAGGGTGTAGGTCATGAGGCGCTCGGTTTCCATGTCTTCCATGGATTCATCATCGTCGCTGCCATGGAAATAGCCACGCAACAAGTCGTAGCGGGCCTCGCGTTGCGACTGGATCACGCGCAGCACACGTTTCATGGGTACCCCCATCAAGGCCAATGCATGGCTGGCCAACATCAGGCTGCCTTCGATGGCTTCGGGGACCACCACGCTGGCACCGGCCTCGCGCAGCCGATCCAGGTATTGCTCATCCAGCGTGCGCACCACGACCGGCACTTGCGGCGCGTGCTCGCGCACGTGAGCCAGTACCTTGAAGGCCGAAGGGGTATCGTGGTAGCTGACCACCACGGCAGCGGCGCGAGCCAGACCGGCGGCCATCAGGCTGGGCAAACGGGCGGCGTCGCCGAAGACCACGCTTTGCCCGGCGGCGGCGGCTTGCCGCACGCGATCGGGATCGAGGTCCAGCGCCATGTAAGGGATTTTTTCTTTGTCCAGCAAAGCGGCCAGGTTCTGGCCGCTTCGGCCATAGCCGCAGATGATGACGTGGGCTTTGTTTTGAATGGCGCGCTTGGCGATGCTGGTCAGTTGCACCGACTGCATCATCCACTCATTGCTCACCACTTTGAGCACGATGCGCTCGCTGTAAACGATGAGGAATGGGGTGGCCAGCATCGACAGCACCATCGCCGCCAATACGGGACTCAGCCATTGGGCGCCGATCAGGTTTTGTTCGGCGCTGAGCGTGAGCAAGATAAACCCGAATTCACCGGCTTGCGCCAGGTACAAGCCGGTGCGCAAGGCCACGCCCGCGCTGGCTCCCAGCGCCCAAGCCAGTCCGGTGACCAGTGTGCCTTTGGCCAACAAGGGCCCCAAAGAAAGCAGAAGCACCAGCGGCCACTCTTGCCAAATGGCATGGGCATCGAGTTTCATGCCGATGGTGATGAAGAACAAACCCAGCAAGACATCGTGAAAGGGCCGGATATCGGTTTCCACCTGTTGCTTGTATTCGGTCTCGGCGATCAGCATACCCGCCAGAAAAGCACCCAATGCCAATGACAGGCCTGCCAACTCCGTCAGCCAAGCCATGCCCAGGGTGACCAGCAGCAGATTGAGCACAAACAACTCTTCGCTTTTGCGGCGGGCCACCACGGTCAGCCAGGCGCGCATGACGCGAGCGCCACCCCACAGCAGCAAAGTCACCAGGATCGCGCCTTTGAGCAATCCCAGGGCCAACACGCTCCACATTTCCTGCTCGTTGCCGTGAGCCAATGCCGGAATCAGAACCAGCAGCGGCACCACCGCCAAGTCCTGGAACAGCAAGACACCCATCACCCGTTGGCCGTGCTCGCTTTGCAATTCAAGTCGCTCAGCCATCATGCGAGCGACGATGGCGGTACTGGACATGGCCAGCGCACTGCCCAGGGCCACCGCGCCTTGCCAGTTCAGTTCCCAGACCATCCCGACCCATGCGAACAGGGCGGTCAGCAAGGCATTGCCCAGCAAAGCACCGGCAATCGTCAGGGTGACTTGCCCCATGCCCAGACCAAAGACCAGGTGACGCATCTGGCGCAATTTGGGCAAGTTGAATTCGAGCCCGATCACGAACATCAGGAACACCACCCCGAATTCGGCCAAGTGAGCCACGCCAGCAGAGTCTTTGGCCAGTGCGAGCGCATGCGGTCCGATGAGCACACCCACCAGCAAATAGCCCAGCATGGCCGGCAGGCGCAACAGCCGAAACACCACCACACCCAAAACGGCAGCCAACAAATAAAGCAGCGCCACATCCAAAGAGGTCATGGCCTGATATTAAGCGCAAAATGAAAAGGGGATTCCCCACTAAAATCAACAGATGGCCGAAACCACCGATTTGAATGCCGATCATGTCTTGCGCATGGCCCGCGAAGCCCTGCAGACAGAGGCGGCAGCCGTTGAGCGACTGGGGCAGCGCCTGGGACCGGATTTTGTGGCTGCCGTGCATGCGATCCTCAAGACCCGGGGGCGCGTGGTTGTGATGGGCATGGGCAAAAGTGGCCATGTGGGACGCAAGATCGCCGCTACCCTGGCCTCTACGGGTACACCAGCGATGTTTGTGCACCCGGCCGAAGCCAGTCATGGCGATTTGGGCATGATCGAACACCGGGATACGGTGCTGGCGATTTCAAACAGCGGGGAAAGCGAAGAACTGACCACCATCTTGCCGTTGCTCAAACGCCAGGGCATCCACTTGGTGGCCATGACCGGACGGCTCGACTCGGCTTTGGCCCGGCATGCCGACCAGGTGCTCGATTGCAGTGTCGACAAAGAGGCTTGCCCGCTCAACTTGGCGCCAACCGCCAGCACCACGGCGCAAATGGCCCTGGGCGATGCGTTGGCCGTGGCATTGCTCGATGCGCGCGGCTTCAAAGCGGAAGACTTTGCCCGCTCTCATCCCGGCGGTGCTTTGGGGCGACGTTTGCTCACTTTGGTGCGCGACATCATGCGCCAGGACAAAGATGTCCCAGCGGTGCAGCAAGATGCCAGTTTTGTCGACCTCATGCGCGAAATCAGCGCCAAGGGCTTGGGTGCCACGGCCGTGATTGATGCTCAGCGAAAGGTGCTCGGTGTCTTCACCGATGGTGATTTGCGCCGAGCGATCGAAGGCGGACAAGATTTGCGGCAGAGCACGGCTCAAGAGCTGATGCGGCCCCACCCTCGCACCATCGGCGCGGAGGCCTTGGCCGCCGAGGCCGCCGACCTGATGGAGCAGCACCGCATCAGCTGCTTGTTTGTGCTCGACGAACAAGGACAATTGTGTGGCGCCCTCAACACCCATGACCTGATGCGGGCCAAGGTGATCTGATGTCGCCCGCCCTGCACTTCGAGCCCGAGTTGCTCTTGCTGGCGCAACCGGTGCGCACGGTCTTTTTGGATGTCGACGGGGTGCTGACCGATGGCGGTCTTTATTTCACCGAGCAGGGTGAGACCCTCAAGCGCTTCAACAGCCTTGATGGCCAAGGGCTGAAATACCTGATGTCGGTGGGCATTGAGCCGGTGATCATCACTGGCCGCGACAGTGCACCGCTGCGGGTCCGATTGCAAGCTTTGGGGATTGCGCAAGCCCATTTCGGTGTGCATGACAAGTTGGCTGTGGCGCAAGAGGTTTTGCATCGCCAGGGCTTGAGCTTTGGGCAAGCTGCCGCCATGGGCGACGATTGGCCCGACTTGCCGGTCATGACCCGCTGCACGCTCGCCGTGGCCCCCGCACAGGCCCATGCCGAGGTCAAAGCACGGTCGCACTGGGTCAGCTCGCGCCAAGGCGGGCATGGTGCGGTGCGCGATTTGTGTGATGTGCTGCTGACCGCGCAGGGGCATTACGCCCGCATCCTCAACCAGGTTTCGGCCCATGGCATCGACCGTTGATTGGCGTCTTTGGTCGGCGCGTTTGCAGTCGGCCTTGCCGCTGTTGATGTTGGGGGTTTTGGCGTTGGTGACGTATTGGCTGGTGCAAAACTCGCCCATCTTGCAAGACCCGGCTGCGCAGGTTCCCAAGAGCACCAAGCCCGATGCTTACTTTCATCATTTCAAATTGGTGGGACTGGATGAGAACGGCCAATGGCAAATTCAGATCACCGGCCAGAGGGCCTGGCATCGCGAAGACCTGCAGGCGTACGAGTTCGAACAACCGCGCATGCTTCAGCAGGACGTCAAAACCGGTAACTTGACCCGGATCAGTGCCGAGCGCGCCCGCACGAACGAAGACGGAACGCAAGTGCAGTTGTTTGGGCAAGCGCAAATCCAGCGCGAAGCGCGCGTGGATGCGCAAGGCAAAAAACAAGAAGCGTTTGAAATTCGCAGCGAATACCTGATGCTCGACGACCGGCGTCAGGTGCTTGAGACCCATTTGCCCGTCACCTTGAAAAAGGGGGCAACCGAAATCAGTGCAGAACGTTTGCGAGCGCTGCAACTGGATGGCAAGCTGGAGCTGGAAGGGCGCGTGCGGGGCACCTTGGCCCCGCGTCGCAATTCCCAGGGCACAAGCCCCGGGAGCTCAGGCTAAACAGAGGCGTTTAACCTCGGTTGAGTCAGGATTCAGTAGTCGTCGCCGCGCTGGCCACCGCGCGGACCACCCCCGTAAGGGCTGCGGAAGCCGCCGTCGCCGCCGCCTTCGCGTCGGGCGCCATAGCCGCCACCACCGCCCTCACGGCGACCACCGCCGTAGCCACCGCCACCGCCTTCGCGTCGGCCACCGCCGCCGCCATAACCACCACCACCGCCACCTCCAAAGCCGCCGCCGCCGGGACGACGCGGCTCCATCGGGCGAGCTTCGTTGACCACCAGGCTGCGACCACCCATGGGGTGACCATTCATGCCTTCGATGGCGGCCTGGGCTTCGGCATCCGAGCCCATTTCAACGAAACCAAAACCTTTGGAGCGACCGGTGTCGCGCTCCATCATCACCTTGGCAGATGTGACAGCGCCAAACGCACCGAAAGCTTGCTCGAGATCACCGTCGCGAACCGAATAGGGCAGATTGCCCACATACAACTTGTTGCCCATATACAGGGACTCCTCAGATACAAAGAAACAAAGCGACGGAGGTCCCAGGGCACGACGCAAAACAAGTGCGGGGCACGAAACTGACCGATCACCGACCCACCCGCCTGCATTCAGTCGAAACGCAGGCAAGTGTCAATCATTATGGTTCAGTCCCGTCCGAAACACCCCCATGTTTTTACCAATTTGAGGGATATAGCGCAAAAAAACCACGAATTTCGGGTTTCCCCCTGCATGGGGCAAGGGGGTGCAATGCGGCTTTACCAGTCGCTTTCCCGGTCGGGCGTGGCGCCGATTTTGTGCAAACTGAGGTCGGCCCCCATGAATTCTTGTTCGGCGTCCAGTTTCAGGCCGCCGCATGCCAGGCGCGCCAATCCATACGAGACAAACCCGCCAATCAGCGCCCAAACCACCGCCATCCCCGTGGCCAGCACCTGTGCCCAAAAGGACACGCCGCCCAAACCGCCCATGGTTTGTTGACCAAAGATGCCGGCGGCCAGTCCGCCCCAGGTGCCACACAAGCCGTGCAGCGGCCAAACCCCCAGCACGTCGTCGATCTTCCAGCGGTTTTGCGTGAGGGTGAACATGACCACAAACAAGGCGCCTGCCACCCCGCCGGTGACCAGTGCGCCCATGGGGTGCATCAGGTCCGAGCCGGCGCACACCGCCACCAGCCCTGCCAACGGTCCGTTGTGCACAAAGCCCGGGTCGTTGCGACCCAACACCAGCGCGGCCAGCGTGCCGCCCACCATGGCCATGAGCGAGTTGACCGCCACCAAGCCCGATACCTTGTCCAGCGTTTGCGCGCTCATGACATTGAAGCCAAACCAGCCCACCATCAAGATCCATGCACCTAACGCCAGAAAAGGGATGTTTGACGGCGGATGAACGGAGATGGCGCCACCTTTGCGGTAGCGGTTGTGCCGCGCGCCAACCAGCAGCACGGCGGGCAAGGCGATCCAGCCGCCCATGGCATGCACCACCACCGAGCCCGCAAAGTCGTGGAACTCTTCCCCTGTGGTGGCTTTCAGCCAGGCTTGCACGCCAAAATGCTGGTTCCAGGCGATGCCCTCAAAAAAGGGATAGAAAAACCCCACAATGACCGCAGTTGCCAGCAGTTGAGGGTAAAAACGAGCACGTTCGGCAATGCCGCCAGACACAATGGCCGGAATGGCGGCGGCAAACGTCAGCAAAAAGAAGAACTTGACCAGGTCATACCCGTTGCGGGCCGCCAACTCTTCGGCGCTGACCATGAAGTGCGTCCCGTAGGCCACACCATAGCCCACCAAAAAGTAAACCACGGTCGACAGGCTGAAATCGACCAGGATTTTGACCAGCGCGTTGACCTGGTTCTTTTTGCGTACCGTGCCCAGTTCTAAAAAAGCAAAACCGGCGTGCATCGCCAGCACCATGATGGCGCCGAGCAAAATGAACAGGGCATCTGCGCCCTGTTTGAGTGCGTCCATGACTCTTCCTTGGTAAAAATGATCGTTTTTGGTGCAAGAACACTTGATTGCACTGTGTTGCACCAAAGTTAAGCAAAAAGCGCACCAAAAAAGAAGGGCTCAGGGGATGGTTGGCAGAAGCAGGCTGGTCTGATGCCGGGGTCAGCACCCAAGGGGTGCATGTATCATGGTGTCAGCTGTGCCCGATGGGCGGCCTTGCGGTGATTGGGGCGCGTCCTTCCCCGTCCGTTTACTCCATCAGAAACCGCATCATGCCCTTGCAGCTCTACATCGGTAACAAAAACTATTCTTCCTGGTCCATGCGGCCCTGGGTGTTGATGCGGCAGACCGGCATTGAATTCACCGAAGTCATGGTCCGATTTGACGCCTTTGACCCGGGCTCCAAATTCAAAACCACCTTGCAGGGCGTTACGCCCACAGGCAAGGTGCCCGTGTTGGTCGACGATGATGTGGTGGTATGGGACACGCTGGCGATTTCCGAATACTTGGCCGAACAGCACCCCTCTTTGCAACTCTGGCCGGCCGATGCAGCGGCGCGAGCCAGGGCGCGCAGCGTCTGTGCCGAAATGCACAGCGGGTTCACGGCCTTGCGCCAGAACTGCCCGATGAACATCGAGGCGCATTTGCCCGAGGCGGGGCGCGCCGCCATGCAAAAGCCCGAAGTGCAAACCGACGTGCAACGGTTGGTGGCCCTGTGGGATGAACTGTTGCAACAGCACGGCGGCCCCATGCTGTTGGGTGCGTTTGGCATCGCCGACGCATTCTTTGCCCCGGTGGCGATGCGGGTGCACACCTACGAGTTGCCAGTGTCCTCAACATCGGCGGCTTATTTGAAGCGACTGCGCGAACTGCCGGGGGTGCAAGCCTGGATCGATCAGGCGTTGTTGGAGGCGGACTTTCGGCCTTTTGAAGAGCCCTACAGGCACACGCGCGACAAGCCGTGAAGCGGGCTGTGACAGACTTGCCAAAGGCAACGGCAAGGCGCGCTCGAGTGCTTTAACCCAAGGCGGTTTGCAACGGTGCGCGGTGCTCATGGGTCGTCGTTCATGGCATCAAGACCCCTTGGGATCTGCGAAACATCGCAGATATGTGACAACAAGTTATACTTGTCGTGCGCCGATTTGCTCCAGCTTGCGGGCGCTCGGGTGGCCTGTCGCCACCCCAAAAAAATACCGCTAAAGAGGTCGTTCCACCCGGTACCGCTTCTTGGGCGAACCGGGTTTTTTGTTGGGACGACATGAGTTTCATTGCACAGCCACAGACGATGCACTTTGACACCGCCTTGCCCTTGCAAAGCGGTGCCAGCATCAGCGACTACCAGTTGGCTTATGAGACCTACGGCACGCTCAACGCACGGCGCGATAACGCGGTGCTGATCTGCCACGCCCTCAATGCCTCGCACCACGTGGCCGGCACTTATGCCGGGCAAAACAAAAGCGAGGGTTGGTGGGACAACATGATCGGGCCGGGCAAACCGGTCGACACCAACCGCTTCTTTGTCATCGGGGTGAACAACCTGGGGTCTTGCTTTGGCTCGACCGGACCCATGCACCAGAACCCGGCCACGGGCCAGACCTATGGCGCCGACTTTCCGGTGGTGACGGTCGAGGACTGGGTCAATGCACAAGCCCGCTTGCTGGACAAGCTGGGCATCGATCAACTGGCCGCCGTGATGGGCGGCAGCCTGGGCGGCATGCAGGCACTCAGCTGGACGCTGCAACACCCTGCCCGGGTGCGCCATGCGGTGGTGATCGCCAGCGCCCCCAACCTGACGGCAGAAAACATTGCCTTTAACGAAGTGGCGCGTCGCGCCATCGTGACCGATCCCGATTTCCATGGCGGGCATTTTTACCGCCACGACACCCTGCCGCGCCGGGGCTTGCGCATCGCCCGCATGATCGGCCACATCACTTACCTCAGCGACGATGTGATGAACGAAAAATTTGGCCGCGAGTTGCGCCAGGCGGTCACCAGTCATGCCAGTGGCTACAAGTTCAGCACCCAGGACATTGAGTTCCAGATCGAGAGTTATTTGCGCCATCAGGGTGACAAATTCAGCGAATATTTCGACGCCAACACCTATTTGCTGATCACCCGAGCCCTCGATTACTTCGATCCGGCGCGACTGCACGGTGGCAGCTTGTCCAGGGCGCTGGCGGTCACCCAAGCCCGGTTTTTGGTGGTGAGCTTCACCACCGACTGGCGTTTTTCGCCGGCGCGCAGCCGAGAGATCGTCAAGGCCTTGCTGGACAACCAGCGGCAGGTCAGTTATGCCGAAATCGATGCGCCGCACGGACACGACGCGTTTTTGCTCGACGACCCCCGATATCTGCAACTGGTCGCCGCCTACTTTGAACGCATCCATCTGGAGGGCGCGGCATGAGCGACCAGCAGATCCTGGAAACCCTGGCCAGTCTGGTCCCCGAGGGCAGCCGGGTGCTCGACCTGGGGTGTGGCGATGGGGCCATGCTGGAGCATTTGCAACAAAAGCGCGGCTGCACGGGGTATGGCGTGGAGCTTGACGACGACAATGTGCTGGCCTGTGCCCGACGTGGGGTGGAAGTGTTGCAGCTCAACCTGGATCAGGGCTTGAAGCTGTTTGGCGACCAAAGTTTTGACGTGGTGCTGCAAATTGACACCCTGCAGCACTTGCGCAATGCCGAGACCATGTTGCAAGAAACCGCGCGGGTGGGGCGCATCGGCATCGTCGCTTTTCCCAACTTTGCCCATTGGCCCAATCGCCTGTCGGTGTTGCTGGGCCGCATGCCGGTGACGCGCCGATTGCCTTACCAGTGGTACAACACCCCCAACATTCGGGTGGGCACCTATGCCGATTTTGAATCGCTGGCAGGCAAAAACGGCTTGCGCATTCTGGATTCGTTTGGATTGCACAACGGCCAGACGGTTCGCACCTGGCCGAATGCCCTGGCCAGCACATCAGTTTTTCAGTTCACCCGCTGACACGGGGCCCGGCGAGCTTCAAAATGCCGCAATCTGAGCAATCAAGCTTTAAACAGGAGTACAACATGGGAACAACGATCCAACTGCAGTCTGCCGACGGTTTCAAGTTTGACGCTTATGTCGCTCAGCCTGCGCAGGCCCCACGCGCCGCCGTGGTGGTGTTGCAAGAAATCTTTGGCGTCAACGATCACATCAGAAAAGTCGCCGACGGCTACGCACAAGCCGGTTATCTGGCCATCGCGCCGGCCACGTTCGCGCGCTCAAAAACCGGTGTCGAACTGGGCTATACACCCGACGACATGAACGCCGGTTTTGCACTCAAGACGGCCATTGAAGCATTGCCGGCACCCGGCGTGATCGCCGACATCCAGGCCGCCGTGAACCATGCCGCCGCCAGCTGCAAAGGCAAGGTGGGGGTGGTGGGGTATTGTTGGGGCGGCTTGCTCACTTGGCGCAGTGCGGCGTTGGTCACCGGCCTGAGCGCTGCCGTGCCTTACTACGGCGGCGGCGTCACCACCGAAGCCGAGACCCAGCGTCAGGCCCTGTGCCCGGTGTTGGCCCACTTCGGCGACAAGGATCACTGGATTCCGCTGGAAACCGTCGAGTCTTTCAAAAAGGCGCAACCCGGCGTTGAGGTGCACGTGTACCAGGCCGACCATGGCTTCAACTGCGACCAGCGCGGGTCGTACAACGAAGCTGCAGCCCAATTGGCCCGCCAGCGCACCCTCGACTTCTTCGCCAAGCACCTCGCCTGAATACCGAAATTGGGGTCTGACCCCAATTAATGGTTGTTTTTTTGCGACGCCGGAATCATCGGGGACAGATCACCCGAGCCAACCCCTATGCGGGCAGGGTTGGCGCACGCTCTACAATGGAAGTTTGTTCAAACACAGGAGTCGATCCGTGCTGATTTCCAATGCTTTTGCCCAAACCGCGCCCGCTGCCAGCGGAGATCTGGGTTCTTCGCTGATGGGCATGCTGCCCTTGGTGCTGATGTTCGTGGTGTTGTATTTCGTCATGATTCGTCCCCAGATGAAGCGCCAAAAAGAGCACCGCGCCATGATCGAAGCGCTCGCCAAGGGTGATGAAGTGGCCACGGTCGGTGGTGTCATGGGTCGCATTACACGTGTGGGCGATCACTCACTCGGTCTGCAGGTCTCCGAAGGCGTTGAGCTCGAAATCCAGCGCTCTGCTGTGGTTCAGGTCTTGCCCAAAGGCAGTCTGAAATCGGCATGAACCGCTATCCGATCTGGAAATACCTGCTGATCGGCTTGGCCCTGTTGCTGGGTGCGATCTACGCTTTGCCCAACCTTTTTGGTGAGCAACCGGCGGTGCAGGTGGCGCCGGCCAAAGCCAGTGTCAAGCTCGATGCCACGGTGCAATCGCGTGCCGAAGCGGCCTTGAAGGACGCCGGCCTGACACCGGTGGCGCAAAGCCTTGAGCCCAACACCCTGAAACTGCGCTTTCTGGACACCGAGCAGCAATTGAAGGCCAAAGATGTGGTGCAAAAGGCCCTCAATCCCAACCCGACTGATCCGGCGTATGTGGTGGCGCTGAATTTGGTTTCTACCTCCCCGGCCTGGTTGACCGCGCTCAGTGCCGCGCCCATGTATTTGGGCCTGGATTTGCGGGGGGGTGTGCATTTCATGCTTCAGGTTGACATGAATGCCGCCTTGACCCAGCGGGCCGAGGGCATCGCCGGCGATTTGCGCACCCAGTTGCGCGATCAGAACATCCGCCATGGCGGCATCACCCGCCAAGGCGACGCGATTGAATTGCGACTGCGCGATGCCACCCAGCAGACGGCCGTGCAGAAGTTGCTCACCGATCGGTTTGCCGACCTGGCTGTGACCCCCCAGGTCAGTGGCAGCGACACCGTGCTCAGTCTGCGCTTGCGGCCAGAGGCGGCTCGCAAGGTGCAAGAGCAGGCCCTGAAACAAAACATCACCACCTTGCACAACCGCATCAACGAGCTTGGCGTGGCCGAGCCGGTGATCCAGCAACAGGGTCTGGATCGCATCGTGGTGCAATTGCCCGGTGTTCAAGACACGGCCAAGGCCAAAGACATTTTGGGTCGCACCGCCACCCTGGAAGTGCGAATGGTCGACGAGTCCTCGGAAGCCCGAGCCGCCGAACTGGGCTCGGCTCCGGTGCCCTTTGGCACCGAAAAATTCTCCGAACGCAATGGCCAGCCGCTGGTGGTCAAAAAACAGGTCGTGCTGACCGGTGAAAACCTCACGGACGCACAGCCGGGCTTTGACAGCCAGACCCAGGAGCCGGTGGTCAACCTCACGCTCGATGGCAAAGGGGCTCGCATCTTCCGCGACGTCACCCGCGACAATGTGGGCAAACGCATGGCCATTTTGCTGTTTGAAAAAGGCCGTGGCGAAGTGGTGACCGCACCGGTGATTCGCAGTGAAATCGGCGGTGGCCGGGTGCAAATCTCGGGCCGCATGACGACGGTCGAAGCCAACGACGTGGCTTTGCTTTTGCGAGCCGGTTCATTGGCCGCACCGATGGACATCATCGAAGAGCGCACCATCGGTCCCAGCCTGGGCGCCGAGAACATCGCCAAGGGTTTCAACAGCGTGACCTGGGGCTTTGTGGCGGTGGCCGCCTTCATGTGCATTTATTACATGTTGTTTGGCATCTTCTCCAGCATCGCCCTGGGCTTCAACCTCCTGTTGTTGGTCGCCATCCTGTCCATGCTGCAAGCCACCCTGACGCTGCCGGGCATGGCCGCCATGGCCCTGGTGCTGGGCATGGCCATCGACGCCAACGTGCTCATCAACGAACGCGTGCGCGAGGAACTGCGCAACGGTGTTTCGCCGCAAGCGGCGATCCATGCCGGTTACGACCGTGCCTGGGCCACCATCCTCGACTCCAACGTCACCACCCTGATTGCCGGCCTGGCCTTGTTGGCTTTTGGTTCCGGTCCGGTGCGCGGCTTTGCGGTCGTGCATTGCATCGGCATCGTGACCAGCATGTTCTCGGCGGTGTTTTTCTCGCGCGGTTTGGTCAACCTCTGGTATGGCCGGCAGAAAAAATTGAAATCGGTCTCCATCGGCACGGTCTGGCGTCCTGAAAACGCCACCGCCCGACGCGACGTCGAAGCGAACTAAAAGGCAGCCCAGCATGGAATTTTTCCGCATCCGTCGCGACATCCCGTTCATGCGCCATGCCCTGGTGTTCAATGCGATTTCGTTCATCACCTTTGTGTTGGCCGTGTTCTTTTTGGTCACACGGGGCCTGCATTTGTCGGTGGAATTCACGGGCGGCACCTTGATCGAAGTGGCCTACGCCCAACCTGCCGACCTTGAAAAAGCCCGTGGCCAAATTGCCAAACTGGGTTTGACCGATGTCCAAGTGCAAAACTTCGGCAGCGCCCGCGACGTGCTCATCCGCATGCCCGCCATCAAGGGTGTCAGTTCAGCGCAGCAGACCGATCAGGTCATGGTCGCCCTGAAAGAGGCCGATGCCAGCGCCGAGTTGCGCCGCAGCGAGTTTGTTGGCCCGCAGGTCGGGGATGAGTTGGCCACCGACGGCCTCATGGCTCTGGCCTTTGTGGTGGTCGGCATCATGATCTATCTGGCCTTCCGCTTCGAGTGGAAATACTCGGTGGCGGCGATCCTGGCCAACTTGCACGATGTGGTCATCATTTTGGGCTTTTTCGCCTTCTTCCAGTGGGAGTTTTCGTTGCCGGTGCTGGCTGCGGTGTTGGCCGTTTTGGGTTACTCGGTTAACGAGTCTGTGGTCATTTTTGACCGGATCCGGGAAAACTTCCGCCGCTATCGCAAGATGAGCACGGTGGAGATCATCGACAACGCCATCACCTCCACCATCAGTCGCACCATCATCACCCACGGCTCGACCCAGCTCATGGTGTTGTCGATGCTGATTTTTGGCGGTGCCACGCTGCACTACTTCGCCCTGGCGCTGACCATCGGTATTTTGTTCGGCATCTATTCGTCGGTCTTCGTGGCTGCCGCCATCGCCATGTGGTTGGGCATCCAGCGTGAAGACCTGATCAAAGGCCCCAAGCGCAATCCCGGCGATCCCGACGATCCCAATGCGGGTGCGGTGGTCTGAAGCACCCTGAGCTTCAACCTCAACTTCAATGGCAACGCCAACCTCCTCCCGCGGCGGCAGAGGGGGTGTCAGGGTCTCAGCTCCATTGCTTCAACACCGGGGCCAGGTTTCGAGCCTTGACATGCCCAAAGCCCTTGATGGCCTCGGGTGACCTGGCAAAAGCCAGGGCCTCATCCCGCGTCTGTGCGTTCAGACGACCCAACCAAGCCAAGACCCCATCGCGATAGCGGGCGATCAGCGCCCGTTCGGTCTGGCGCTCCTCGGTGTGGCCAAAGGGATCGAACCAGGTCCCGCGCAAGAACTTGAATTGGGCCAACACCCCAAACGCCGTCAGCATCCAGGGCCCGAAGGTGGATTTTTGCAGTTCACCCCGTTCATTGCGACGCGCGAGCAAAGGCGGCGCCAGGTGGTAGTGCAAGCGGAAGTCGCCCTCGAACTGTTCGCGCAACCGCGCCAAAAACACCGGGTCGCTGTGCAAGCGGGCCACCTCGTACTCGTCTTTGTAGGCCATCAGTTTGTGCAGTCCCTGGGCCACCGCACGGGTGAAACTGTCCTGTCCCGGCAAAGCGGTTTGCTCCGCCGCTCGCACCTGCGCCAGGAAGTCGGTGTACTGGCGCGCGTAGGCCTCGTTTTGATAAGCCCGCAAGTGTTCGGCCCGGCGCTGAATCAGGTCGTCGAGCGAAAGCGGACGGTGCAGCGTGATGGGCGTTGCCGGTTTCAGCAAGGCTTGCACGGCGGCCCAGTCATGGGCGCAGCGTCGGCCCCATTCGAATGCCGCTTTGTTCTTGTCAACCGCGACTTCATTGAGTTCGATGGCACGCAACAGCGACTCGCGGCGCAGCGGGATCCAGCCCTTTTGCCAGGCATACCCCATCACCATGGGGTTGATGAAAATGCTGTCGCCCAGCAGCTGCGTGGCGACCCCATTCGCATCAAACACGCTCAGCAAGGCGGGGTGCTGTTCGGCGCCAACCGCCTGAGCGACGTGCAGCGCGCAATCTTGCGACGGATCGCGCCAGCCGCCGTCTTTGACAAATGCCGCCGTAGGCGTGCTGTGGCTGTTCAGCACCACATGGGTGCGCCCTTGCAGCATGCGTTGGATGGTTTCTTTACCGGCCGTCACGATGGGATCGCAGCCCAACACCAGATCGGCGCTGGCCATGCCCACCCGGGTGGTGCAGATGTCGTCCTGGTGCGCGGCCAAATACACATGAGCCCAAGTGGCACCCCCCTTTTGGGCCAGACCGGCAGAGTCTTGCGTGACCACCCCCAGACCTTCGAGGTGCGCGGCCATGCCCAACAACTGGCCGATGGTGATCACGCCAGTACCGCCCACGCCCGCGACCACCGTGCCCCAGGGCCGACTCAAAACCATCGGCGACGGCTCAGGCAAGTCACTCTCGGGAAAGGTGGTTGACGGGACCGGTTTGACCTTTTTCAGTTGACCCCCGCGCACGGTGATGAAGCTGGGGCAAAAGCCTTTCAGGCAACTGGTGTCCTTGTTGCAGGTGCTTTGGTTGATCGTGCGTTTGCGCCCCAATTCGGTTTCCAGCGGTTCGATGCTCAGGCAATTGCTTTGCACGCCGCAGTCCCCGCAGCCTTCGCACACGGCAGGGTTGATGACCACCCGCAGGGCCGGATCCACCATCGTGCCGCGCTTGCGCCGGCGGCGCTTTTCGGTGGCGCAGGTCTGGTCGTAGATGATGACGGTGCAACCCGTGATCTCTCGCATTTGGCGCTGGATGGCGTCGAGCCGGTCGCGATGTTCCACCGCCACCCCTTGCGGCAAGCCTTTGACACCGGCGTATTTCTCCGGTTCGTCGGTGACGATGGTGACCCGTTGCGCCCCTTCGGCGATCATGCTCTGTGCGATCTGGACCGGCGTGTGACCTTCGGGCCGTTCGCCCACCGGCTGCCCACCGGTCATGGCCACGGCGTCGTTGTACAAAATCTTGTAAGTGATGTTCACGCCCGCAGCCACGATTTGGCGCACCGCCAGCAAGCCGCTGTGGAAATAGGTGCCATCGCCGATGTTGGCAAAGACATGACGGTCGTTGCTGAAGGCTTGCTGACCCACCCAGGGCACGCCTTCGCCACCCATTTGGGTAAAGCCAGTTGTGCTGCGGTCCATCCACAGGCTCATGAAGTGACAGCCGATGCCGGCCATCGCGCGCGACCCTTCGGGCACTTGGGTGCTGGTGTTGTGGGGGCAGCCCGAACAAAACCAGGGCAGGCGATCGGCCTGTGCGGTTTGAACTTGCAGGCTGCGCTCCTTGGCGTCGAGCAAAGCCAACCGGGCTTCGATCCGTGCCCGGGTGTCGGCGTCCACGCCCAGGGCCAGCAAACGTTGGGCGATGGCGCGTGCCACCAAGCCGGGGTTGAGTTCGTGGTTGGGGCGCAGCAAATGGGGGCCATCGGACGTGCCGGCGGGCCATTTGCCGCTGACGATGGGGCGCTCGGCGTCGGGCCAAGTGTAGAGCTGCTCTTTCAGTTGGGGCTCGATGATCGGTCGTTTTTCCTCGATCACCAGCACCTCGCGCAGACCACGGGCGAAATCGGCCACGCCTTGTGTTTCGAGCGGCCACACCACGCCCACTTTGTGCAACCGGATCCCCAACTGGTTGCACCGCGCTTCGTCCAGTCCCAGGTCGTTCAAGGCCTGCCGGGTGTCGTTGTAGGCCTTGCCGCTGGCCATCAGGCCGAACCGGTCCTGGGGACCGCGGATCACGTCAAAGTTGAGCCGATTGGCCCGCAAATAAGCCTGGATCGCCGGCACCTTGTGCTGGAACAGCCGGGCCTCTTGCGTCAGGGCATCGTCGGGCCATCGAATGTGCAAACCGGTGGGCGGCAACTCGATGTCGGGCAACACGATCTGCACACGCTGCGGGTCGATCAGCGCGGTCGCGCTGGATTCGACAATTTCCTGAATCGTCTTCATGCCCGCCCATACGCTGGCGAAGCGGCTCAGGGCGATGGCGTGCAGGCCATGGTCGAGCACGTCTTGCACGCTGGCAGGGAAAAACACCGGCGTGCCGCAAGCGATGAAAATGTGATCGCTTTGATGCGCCGCCGTCGAGCTTTTGGCCACGTGGTCGTCACCGGCCACGGCCAGCACACCGCCCCAGGGCGTGGTACCGGCCATGTTGGCGTGCTTGAACACATCGGCGCAGCGGTCCACGCCCGGCCCCTTGCCGTACCAGATCCCAAACACCCCGTCGAAGCGGTTGTTGCCCGGTGGTGCGAAGCCCAGTTGCTGAGTCCCCCACAAGGCCGTTGCCGCCAACTCCTCATTGACGCCGGGCTGGAAAACGATGTTTTGCGCTTGCAGGTATTTTTTGGCGCGCCACAAAGCCTGGTCGTAGCCCCCCAGCGGTGAGCCGCGATAGCCGCTGATGAAGCCGGCGGTGTTTTGGCCCGCCAGAGCGTCTCGCTGGCGTTGCAGCATGGGCAACTTCACCAAAGCCTGCACGCCGCTCATGAAGGCGCGGCCGTGATCCAGTGCGTACTTGTCATCCAGCGTGATGGTGGCCAGGGCCTGTCGGATGTGTTCAGGCAAAGGGGCGTTCATGCGCAACTCCGATCAGATGAGGAGGGAAACCATGTCGTCCATCTTACGGCGAAGTGCCGGCTCGCGCATCGGCCAAACCCTGTGCCGTGTCACCTCGGCCACAAAGCCCACAGGCGCAGATCCTGCCGGACCCGTCCGGCCCATTCGCCGGCGGCCTCACCGCTGCCCGCGTAATAATCGGCCCGCACCGCGCCCACGATGGCGCTGCCGGTGTCTTGTGCCACCACCAAACGGCGCAAAGGCGTGGCGCCATCCGAGGCCAGCCAAACGGGCGTGCCATAAGGCATGCTGCGCGGATCGATGGCGATCGAGCGGCCGCTGGTCAAGGGCACCCCCATGGCACCGGTCGGGCCCAGTTGCGGATCATTCAGGGGCATTTCGCGGAAAAACACATAGCGCGGATTGGCCCACAACAACTCGTTGCGGCGTTGCGGGTTGGCGGCCAGCCAGGCCTTGATGCCCGGCCAGCTCGCGTCCTTGACCAGTTGTCGATCCAGCAACCAGCGGCCGATGCTCTGGTAAGGATGCTGGTTGGTTGCCGCAAACGACAGTCGCACCGCACGGGTCTGGCCGTTGGGCTCTTCCACCATCAACCGGCCCGAGCCCTGGATGTGCAGCACCATGGCGTCGACGGGATCGCGCAAGAAGGCAATTTCACGGCCCCGCAAGGCCGCCTGGGCCGGCGCCAGGGTTTCGATTTCACGCCGGCTGTACCAGGGACTGGCGTCGCGCGATCGCGACAGTCCGGCGGGCGGGGCGTACAAGGGCACTTCGAAACCGGGCTTGCGAATCCGGCTGGCCGTCAGCACCGGCTCAAAATAAGCCGTCAGCAAGCCCTGTGACCGTCCATCGGGGGCCTCGATCCGGTGGGGCATGAAGCGCCGGGTCAGGAAGCGCTTTTGTTGTGCGGCATCGGCCTGGTCCAAAAGCCGCATCTCGGCGCAAACCGAAAGCCAATCGGGGCGGGGCTTTTGACAACTGTGCAACAGAGCGGGCCAGGAATCGCGCAGGTCATCGTTCTCCCAGCCGGGCAATTCGCTCCAGGCCACCGGCACCCAGCGACTGCCAGGCATGCTCGGGGCCGATCCACTGCCAAGCGGCGTCGCCTCGGTGGCCCGATCAGCTGGCGGGCTTGGGACCGATGAAGACACCGTTTCCACCGGGGGCATGCGCACCTGTGGCGTTGAACAAGCCGAAAGCATTCCTACAATCAGAACCCGGTTCAACACATTCAGGACACGTGACATGGGACTCATTTTGCTCGAAGCGCTGGCCGCCGGCGGCATTTTGGTGTTGATCGTGTGGTGGACCATGTTCAGTGGCCGTGACAAAGGCGAGTTGAAAGACCGCGAAGACGAGCGCTGAGCCGTTTCATCAGGGCGTTCCCGAGCGCACCAGGTTGGATAACTCCACCGCTGACTTCACCCCCATTTTTTCGAACACCCGCGCCCGGTGAACCTCGACCGTGCGCACACTGATGCCCAGTTGATCGGCGATTTGTTTGTTCGGCAACCCCTGCACCACCCGCTCCATCACCTCTGCCTCGCGCTCGGTCAGGTCTTGCAGGCGTTGACGTTGCTCGGCTTGCCACTGGGCTTGTGCCAGGTGGCTGCCCGAGCGAGCCAGCGCCTGTTCGATCCGGTCGACCAGCACATTGTCCGAAAACGGCTTTTCACAAAAATCGAAAGCCCCGCGCTTGACCGCATCCACTGCAGTGGGGACATCCGCATGGCCGGTCAGAAAAATCACCGGGCAGACATCGACCAGGCCGCGCGCCACCCACAGATCAAACAAGGCCAGACCGCTCATGCCCGGCATGCGCACATCGAGCAACAGGCAACAGGGCTGTGCCGGCGCTCGCAAGTCCCCCCAGCGATCCAAAAACTCATCGGCGCCGGCGTGGGTGGTGCTGGGCAGTCCGCGCGATCGCAACAGCCAGGCCAAGGCGTCGCGCACGCCGGCATCGTCATCGATCAGGTGCACCAGGGCGTTTTTTATCGGTTGCATTCAAACCTCGGCAGAGCCCTGAGGGGTGCGACAGGGCAAAGTGAAACGAAAGATGGTGCCACAAGGCTGGTTGGGCCGATGCACCAATTGGCCGCCGTGCTGTTCAACCACGGTGCGACACAGGCTCAAGCCCAAGCCCATGCCTTCTTGCTTGGTGGTGAAAAAAGGCGTGTACAGATTGATCTCCACATCCGGGTCGATGCCGCACCCCAGATCGGTCACTTCGAACGCCAACATGTCGCTGCCTTCATCGGGCGTGGCCCGATCCAGTGTCAACGTCAATTGCCGCACCGGAGCCGCTTTGGGCCGGGGCTTGTGCTCATCGCTCATGGCCTGCATGCCATTGCGCGCCAGGTTCAAAATGACTTGCTCCACCATGGCCCGATCGCACCACACTTCGGGCAGTTGGTCGGCGACGCGAACTTCCAGATCGATCATCAGTTTGCGTGCTTGCAAGCGAACCAGCGGCATCACGCTGTCGAGCAAGTCGATCGGTCGAACCGGCTCTCTGCTGGGGGTGCGTCGGCGCACAAAGTCGTGCACGCTTTTGATCACCTGACCGGCTCGCTCGGCTTGCTGGGCAATGCGGCTGACGGCGTCATCCAGGTGCTTTTTCAGCTCACCCATGGCCAGCGCCGGTTGGTGCCGCAACAGGTTGCGGCTGCCGTTGGCATAACTTGAAATGGCCGCCAGGGGCTGGTTCAATTCGTGGCTGATCAGCGAAGCCATCTCGCCCACGCTGGCCAGGCGTGCGGTGGCCTGCAAGCGCTCTTGCGATGCGCGCGACAACTCCTCAATGCGGCGTTGCTCGCTGGTGTCCAGGATCGTGCTCATCCAGCCGGTTTGGGTACCCCGGGCATCGATCAAGGGTGCTTCAAAAATGAGCACCGGAAACCGTTCGCCATTGCGCCGCATGAACACCGACTCGATGCCTTCGCGCGGGGGTGCATTGCCCGCCAGTCGCAACGCTTGCCGACGGCCATACTCGGTGATCATCTCGGGTGGCCAATACCGGGGCGGGGTCGAGCTGCCCAGCAAGTCCTCGGCAGGCCAACCCACCATTTCGCAAAACGCCGGGTTCACATAGGTGATGCGGCCTTGCAGGTCACGTGCGCGCAAGCCGGTGACCAGCGAGTCTTCCATCGCCTTGCGAAAGGCCAATGCGTCGGCCAACTCGCGCTCGGCCTTTTGCCGGCGGCGAGTATCGCGGCCCAGCAAGCCCAGCACCGTCAACAGCGCCAGGCTCAGCGCCGCCACTGCGGCGGTGAGCAGATTCGGAAACACATCGGGGCCCATGCGCCGGCTGTCTACCCGCAAAATCAGCGACGTGCCGGACAAGTTCAGCAACTGCTCGCCGGTGAAGGCGCGCTGGCCTTCGCGCGCTTGTCCCACCATCGCCAGCCGGGTGCCGTCGGACTCGACAAAAGACAGCTGTTGGCTGCGATACAAATTGGGCGACACCAGGTGCAAAAGCAAATCGGGCAAGGCATAACTGGCGATCAGATAGCCGCTGAGCTCACCCTCGAGCATCCAGGGCAGGCACAACTGGATCATTTCCATGCCGGCCCCTTCTTCGGTGGCGATGTAGACACTGGGTGAATAGCTGGCGTTGCCCCACCGGCGTGCCTGGGCGCAGGCCAGGTTGATTTCGGTCAGCCATTGATCGGCACCCAAATGGCGCATCAGGGACGGGCGCGACGGGCTGTTCGAAGCGGCCAACAATTCCAGTTGCGGACTGCGCCACTCCATCCGCACCCACCCCCTGCGTTGTCGCAGCAAAGAGTCGGCTTTGGCCGACCAGGCACCGGGTGTCATGCCGACCGGGGTGATCGACTCGAGCAAGTTCAAGTTGCGCGCCAGACCCGCCCGCACATCGCTGACCGCGTCGCTGGCATCCCGATCGGTCTGCAACTGCAGTTTTTCGGACTCGTATCGCCCTGCCAGCCAGACCAGCGTCAGCAGCATCGACAAGACCAGCACCACCAGCGTGGCCCAAAGCAAACCACGGCGGCGCGGACGCAGAGGCAAATCCAGGGTCAGCAAGCTCATGGTTTGACGTCGGCCTTGAAGGGCACCTGGGTCACGCGCGGGTCGCTCCAGGTGCCATCCACATGGAACTGCTGCGTGGCCGACTCCATCAGGGGGCGTCGCAGCACGTATTGCGCCAAGAAGGTCGTCAGGCCCACCACCGGATTGATGGCCGAATAAATCAGCGAGGCCCCACCGGCGTTGATGTCCGGAATCACCAGCACCTTGAGGTCCTGGGTTTCCTGGGCGATGTTGGCCTGCCCTTCCATCAGCACCGCCACATTCACACCCTTCATTTGCAGGTTTTGCGAACTGGCCAAGCCCTGCTCGATTTTCACGTCACCCCGGAAAAAATCAAACGCAAACCCTTCGCTGAACACGTCCCGAAAATCGAGCATCAAACGCCTTGGCAGGGCTTGCAAACTGAGCACCCCGAGCAGGCGTGCCGCGCCGGGCTCGGTTTTCAAAAACTGCCCGCGTTCGACATCGACCCGAAACTGGCCATTCATGCTCCCCACGGCCGGCGCCATCGGGGAACCATTCCAGGTGATCTTGCCACTCAGGGCGCCACTGCCATTGCGCACCGCGTCGGGCAAACCCAGACGCTGCAACATGGCCCCGGCATTTTTCAAGTTCAGTTTGAAATCGAAAGCCGTCAGGCTGACAGGGCTGGACACCGGCTTGCGCCACCAGCCATCGGCCTGGAGGCTGCCGTCTTCGTTGCTGATCAACAATTTGGACAGTTGCCACTCGCGCATGCCATCGGGCTGACGCCGGTTTTGTGCCAGCAGCTCCAGCGCGCCCAGCTTTTTCCCTTTCAGCTCCAGCGCCTGGATTTGCACATCGAGCGTGGGCAAATCTTGCGAGGGGACGTCCAGCAAGTTCTCGGCGTCGTCCAGCGCGCTGGCGGGTATGGTCAGGCGTGCCAAACGGGCTTGCAAACGCGCCGCATCCTGTGCGCGTTGGGGCCAATAAGCCAGTTCACCTTCGAGTTCGCGGCTGCGCACCTGACCTTGCCAGCCGTCCCCTTGGCGGGCCGCGTTCAGGACCACCTGATTCAAGCGCCGGCCTTGTGCCGTCACCTGAGCCGACTGGAACTCAAGCCGTTGCGGCGCGTAATTCCAGCCCCCGCCCTGACCCGGCAGCTGGGTGAAAGGTTGCAGCCAGTCGGTCCACTCATCCAGATTAAATTGGTCCGCCTGAACCCGCAACACCACCCCTTGTGCCGGCATCGCCGTGGCACTGCGCGCACCCCAGCGGATCAGGCCTCGCAATACCTGCGCTTGCGGCCCCGACAGGTCTCGCACATAGCGTGCCTCCAGACCGCTGCCCAGGTTCAGGACCAACTGCTCCTGCATGGGGCCCGTACCCGCCGCCGAGGCTTGCGTCAGACTGCTTTCCCAGCGCAGCGGCAAGGCGGTCGCCGCCGGCTTGCCCAGGCCCGTCGGCGCTTGCACCGCCAGCCCCACCAAATCACTGTTGACCTGGGTTTCGAGTTGCCCCCTGCGCCATTGCAATTGGGCCTGATACGCAGCATGGCCCTGCAGTTGTTTGAGTTGTGGCGCCCAATCGGCCAACTCCGGTGCGTTTTGCAAGCCACGCGCACTCAATTGACCCTGAGCCCGCAAGCGGGCGCTGGGGGTTGCCGCATTCCCCTGGGCCAGCGTCCCTCCTTCGAGCTTGACTTCGCCACCCCACAGTTCGGCTTGGGCCCCCTGCAATTCGAATCCCGACTCGGTGAAGGACAGCGCGCCCCTCAAGCGCGTCAAGGTCGGTGCGCCGGGCATCATCGACACCTCATTGCCTTGCCAGTTCACGGTGCCCTTGGCGCGGGTGTCGCTCGTTTGGGCCAACGGAATGGACAAAGCCATTCGGTACTCGGCCATGCCCTGAGCCCGTGTGCCCTCCAGCGCCCGGTCGGTCCATGCGTGCAAAGGCATGGCACGCCACATCGTCAATGCTTCGGCCAGCGGACCCTTGCCTTCGGCTTTCACTTCGACCACCGCCTGACTGAGCTGACGGATGTGAGCTTCCAGGGTGCCCCAGGCGATGTTCGGTGCCATCGCCAATCGTGCTTTGACCTGGTTCAGGTGCATCGACCCCCGATCAAACACCAATTCACCGCTCAAATCCTGCAGCAATGGCCACTCGCCCGTGACATTTGCTCCGCGCAACGATGTCGGCACGGTTTGGTAACGCACCTTCGACAACTGCGCTTCGATGCGGAACTCGCCGCTGCCGGGCTGCTCAAAGGGGAAATCCCGCAAAGCACCGGCCACGTGGGCCTTGATCTGGCGGGCTTCACCTTGCAGCACCGCCATCTTCACATATTGGCGCACCGGTTCAGACAAGGTCAACGGCAGCCAACGCTGAATCTGCCCCACCGTCGCCTGCGGCACCTGGGCCGCCAACTGGAGTTCACCCCAGGGATTCGCCTCGGTGTTCGACCAAGCCAGATCAAAATTTGCACGCAGCTGATCCAGTTGCGCTTGAGCCGATTTCAATCGCAATCGGTGTCCTTGCGGGGTGCGGGCCAACTCGAGCTCGGATTTGAACTCACTCACCCGATGTGCCGGCCCATCCCAAACGCCTGGCCAGCTCAATTGACCTGCTTGCACCCGGACCTGACCTTTGAGCGCATCACCTTGCCCGGAAAGCTCGGCACCCAGACCCGTCACGCCGGGCCAAGGTGCCATGGGTTGTGCCTTGCTGCTCGGCCCGGCTTGCAGCGAAACCCCTACCGCCCGCATTTGCCATTGCTGAACCTTCGGGTCATCCCAGGGACCGGTCCACTGCCACTGAACTTGCTGCAAGCGACCTTGTGGCGCGGCTTGTCGCCAAATCTTTTGCCAGTCTGACGGTGCCCAATGGGACCAGGCTTGCAAACTGGCCAGATTGACCTCATCGATTTGCCCCGCACCTGACAGCAATTCACCCTGCGCGTCACGTTTGAGCGTCAGCGTGGCCAGCTTCACCGGCCAGACCGGTGCATCGTGAAGATTCATCTGGGCGTTTTGCAAGACCCACTTTTCGGTGTTGCCACCCGACCAGGTCAAACGCCCGCTCAGTTCGGCGGCGGCCCAAGCCGCCATGGCGTAGGGCTTTTGAGGTTCGACGCGCACCTGTTTGAACTGCGCATCAGCGGTCCAGTCGTGCAATTTCCCCTCGCGCCATTCCAGCCAGGCGCGCGCCCAACCCTGTCCCTCCAATTGGGGCCAGCTCGTTGGCAAAAGGTTGGACCAAGGGGCCAAATTCAAGCGACTGGCTTGCACGTACAGTTGGCCGCTCCAGGTTTCCCACAAGCCCGACTGCGTGCTGAACAGAGGTTGTTTGAAATGCCCGCGCACGCTCAGGCGCTCCCCCCAGTCGGTTTCGGGCGTCAAGTCAACGTGCAACCGATGATCGCGCAAGCCGTTGCGCAACACGGCTTCCAGGTTGCGCCAGCTGACGACGGGGCGTTGCCGCGCCTCGTCGATCCAGCGGATCTGACTGTCCCGCACCACCCACTCCCACTGGGCGAACACCCAATTGCGCAAGCGGTTGTCATCCGACTCCTGCATCATCAGGCCTGCCACCCAAAGCCGACCCTGGGTGTCGCGCCGGACATCCAGATCCAACTCGTGCAAGGTGACCTGGCTGAACTCGCCTTGCAACAGAGATGTCGGGGTCAGGGCCAGGGTCACCCGATTCAGCTCCAAACGCGGTTGACCCGAATCGTCGAGCAGCTGCAAGTCGCGCAACTCGACCTCGGGCACCCAGCCATGAGATCTCGCGCTGATCGCGCCGATCACCACCCGATGTCCCAAAGCGGCACTGGCTCGCTCTTGCAGCCATGGGCGAAAATCTTCGATTCGGGGCACAATGACCCCATGCACCACCGCCCAAAGTGCCAACACGCACAGCCAGCCGCCCAACACGACCCAGAACGCCCAGTTCGCGAGGCGGGCATACATCTGGAGCCAGCGCAAAGGCAGGTGGAAGGCAAGCATTCGAAGGTTCAAATGTAAAAAGGTTTTCCGCTGTGAGCCCGATTATCCCCGGCTTGGACCTGCCCAAACCCGACGACGCGACTGCCCCGGCGTTGCGAGATGATATTTTGCTCGCTTTGGCCAGCCATTCGCGTTTTGTCCAGCGCATTCGCAGGCGTTATGCCGGTCACCTGGCCTGTTTGCCCGAAGGCATCCCTGATCGCGCAAGACAGTCGGCTGCTTTGGCGGCCCTGCAACCCGCCTTTCCCGAACTCGGCGACCGTTTGCGGGTCTTGCGGCAACTGGTCATTGAACGGCTGGCCGTGCTCGACTGCGAGCAGGCGGCTGATCTCGATACCGTCACCCAGACCATGACCACCTTGGCTGAACTGGCGCTTGACGCGGCCTGCCAGCAAGCCACGGATCAACTCGACGCCATGCACGGTGTGCCTTTGTGCCCCGACGGCCAGCGCGCCGTCTTCTGGATCATCGGCATGGGCAAGCTGGGTGCGCGCGAACTCAATGTCTCCAGCGACATCGACCTGATTTACGTCTACGACCAACCCGGCGAAACCACCGGACGGGCCGACGGTGGCGGGCGCATCAGCCACCAGGATTACTTTGCTCGCCTGGTCAAGTCCTTGTACGCCCTGATCGGCGAGACCACAGAACACGGGTTTGTGTTTCGCGTGGACCTGGCTCTGCGGCCCAACGGCAATTCGGGGCCGCCCGTGGTTTCTCTGGCGGCGCTCGAAGAGTATTTTCAGGTTCAGGGCCGGGAGTGGGAGCGCTTTGCCTGGCTCAAAAGCCGGGTGGTGGCGCCCGGCGCAGCGGTGGCGCAGGGCGACGGGTTGCGCGATGTGGTGTTGCCCTTTGTCTTTCGGCGTTACCTCGATTACAGCGTCTTTGAGTCCTTGCGTCACCTGCATCGCCAGATTCGTGACCATGCCGCCAAGCGCAGCGCGGGACGGCCCGAGCGTGCCAACGATGTCAAACTGTCCCGTGGCGGGATACGCGAAATTGAATTCATCGTTCAGTTGTTGCAGGTGGTGCGCGGGGGTCAATTTCCCGAACTCGCCACCCGGGCCACCTTGCAAGCCCTTGAGCGCGTCGTGCGCGCCCAACTGATGTCCGCCGACACCGCCCAGGCGCTGGCCCGTGCTTATGTGTTTTTGCGGCGGGTGGAGCACCGCATCCAGTATCTCGACGACCAGCAAACCCATGTCTTGCCCTCGGAGGATGCCGATCTGAACTGGTTGGCCCTGACCCTGGGCTTTGGCGATTCCAGTGATTTTCTGTCCGAACTGCACACCCATCGCGAGCGGGTGGCCCAGGAATTCGATCAACTGCTGGGACAGCCCAGCGCGGCCAATGGCGGCGAATGCAAAGGTTGTCGGCGACCTTCCGCCGGCGACCTTGAAAGCCTGCTCGACGAGCTCAACCCCGCTTTTCGCGATCGCATCCGGGCCTTGGCCGAAAACCCGCGCGTCAGTGCGCTGCGGGATGAAGGCCGCCAGCGACTGGCCCAACTGGTTCAACGCACGCAGGCCTGGCTCGACGATGGTCGTGTCACCGAGGGCGCGGTTTTGCACTGGGTGGACTGGGTCGAGCCTTTGTTGCGCCGTGAAAGCTATCTGGCCCTGTTGGTTGAGCGGCCCCGCGTGCACGAGCAATTGTTGCGCCTGCTGGGCGCGGCCCGCTGGCCGGCGCGTTACCTGCTGCTGCACCCCGGCGTCATCGACGAGCTCGCCAGCCCGGGCCTGCTGGCCGAGCGCTTCGACCCGGTGGCCTTTGAGCAAGAGCTGGACTTTCGCCACCGCTCCCTGGTCGATGTGGGCCAAGACGACGAAGAGGGCTTGCTCAACCTCTTGCGCAGGGCCCAGCACGCCGAAGTGTTTCGCACCCTGGCGCGCGATGTCGAGGGGCGCCTGACGGTGGAGCAGGTGGCCGACGATTTGTCGGCGCTGGCCGACGCCGTTTTGCGGGTGGTCATGCGCTGGGTCTGGACCCGTCTGCGGCAAAAACACCGTGATGAACCGCGCATGGCCGTCATCGGGTACGGCAAGTTGGGCGGCAAAGAGTTGGGCTACGGCAGCGACCTCGACATCGTCTTTGTGTACGATGACCCGCACGAGCAGGCGGGCGAAATTTATGCCGCTCTGGTGCGCAAGATGATCAATTGGCTCACCGTCAAAACCGGTGAGGGTGATCTCTACGAAATCGACACCGCCTTGCGCCCCAACGGCAATTCGGGCCTGTTGGTCACCTCATTCGAGGCGTTTGCCCAGTACCAGACCCAGCGCGGCAGCAATGCCGCCTGGACCTGGGAGCATCAGGCCATGACGCGAGCGCGTTGCTGCGTGGGCCCGGCCGATTTGGCCGAGCGGCTCGAACAAGTGCGTTGCGAAGTGATTGCCGCCGTGCGCGAAGAGTCGCCGCTGCGGCAGGAAATTGTCGCCATGCGCGAGCGCATGCGGGCGGCGCGACCGGTGCCTGAAGGCCGGTTTGATGTCAAGCACAGCCCGGGTGCCATGGTCGACGCCGAATTTGCCGTCCAGCATCTGATCCTCGCCCATGCCGGCGAACACCCCGAATTGCTGGCCAATGCAGGCAACATCGCACTCTTGCACCGGGCCGAACAGGTCGGTCTGCTGCCTGCCGGCGTGGGCGTGGCCGCCGCCGATGCCTACCGCGACTTGCGGCGCGCCCAACACAAAGCCCGGCTCGACGAACAATCGACCCAGTTTCCCACCGAGCAGTTCACCCGGCAAGCCGGTGCCATCAGCGCCCTGTGGCGGGCGGTGTTGTTGACCTGATCTTCGCCACCAATTGGGTGGTCGAGTAACCGGCGACAAACGGCAGGGCCAAAGCTTGCCCGCCCCAGCTTTGCACCAGTGCGGTTTCGGGCAGGCGGCTCATGTCGTAATCGCCACCTTTGACGATCCAGTCCGGGCGCAAGGCCTCGATCAGGGCCATGGGCGTGTCTTCATCAAACCAGGTCACGGCGCTCACCGATGCCAGCGCGGCAATCACCTGGGCCCGATCCGCCTCGGCATTCAGGGGGCGATCGCTGCCTTTGTTCAACCGCCGTGCCGAGGCATCGGTGTTGAGGCCGACCACCAGTCGATCGCCCAACGCTCGCGCCTGCGCCAGACAGGTGACATGGCCGCGGTGCAAGACATCGAACACCCCATTGGTGAAGACCACCCGCTCGCCGGCGGCGCGCCATTGGGTCACCTGTTGCACGGTTTGGGCGCGGGCGCCGATTTTGTCCAAAAATGCGATGGGCAAGTCCATCCGGCGATGTTAACCCTGCTCAGGGCTGCTGGTGCTGACGCCAGTCGCGCACCTGCCCCGGGATCAGTTCGAGCGAGCCGAGCACCAACACCCCCGGGATCGGGCGTCGCCGCAGCACCGGATTGCGCCCACCCGCCCAGACTTGGACCGGCTCCGGCAATTGTTGGCGCAGCTCCAGCAAGCCATCGGCCACCTGATTGGGATTCAGGCTCATGCTGAAACTCAGCGCCACAATGTCCACCTGATGGGCTTGGGCGGCTTTCACGATGTCGGGCAAGGGGGTCTGGGTACCCAATGACAGACAGCGGCACCCCTCCAGCGACAGCAGACACTCCACCATCAGCAGACCCAGCGCATGGGACTCTTGCGGAAAGGTCGTCAGCAACACACTGGGACGGCTTTGTTGCTGAGCTTGCGGCACATTGCCAATGGCCTGGCGCATCACCGAAGTCACGCACTCGGTGTAGAGGTGCTCTTCAAAAATTTCCAGCTCGCCGCGCACCCAGGCGTCACCGATCATGCCATTGAGCGGGGCCACCAGGTCGGTGATGAAACGGTAGTGACCCAGGCTCACCACCGCCTGATTCAGGCGCCGGCGCAAACTCTCGGCATTGTGTTGCAAAACGCAATCCAGAAAGTCGCGCAAATCGGTGCCACCACCGGGCTCCAGGTTGAGCTTTTGCGGGGTTCCTGCTTGCCCCTGGCTCAGCCGCGCCAGGGTTTCCATCGGCAGAGCCACAATCCGGCCGGGCCGATGGCCTTGATCGAGCAAGCGCTTGATGACGCGCAATTTTTCGACTTGTTCCAAAGGATAGCTGCGCTCACCAAACGCATCACGACCCGGGGTTGGGAAGCCGTAACGACGCTCCCAAATGCGCAATGTATCCTTGCCAATACCGGTATCGCGCTCGACAGCTGCGATCGACACCGACATGGGGTCTTGGGGGGATCGTTGGTTCATGGTTGCCAAAAAAAGGGGATGCCAAGGGGGTTTTCTATTTTTGTCCTAGACAAATCGCCCGTCTTGCGACATCATCGGTCAATATGAGCACAAAATCAATCCATATCCGTCGGTGCACTGGGGTCGTTGCGGCTGCGCTGGGTGGACTGTTGTGGGTCGGCTTTGGCTTGCCTGCGGCGTCTCATGCCAGTACCGCACAGGCCGCCAAACCCGCATGCCCTGTGGTGTTGCAGCACACTCCCTTGCGTTTGCAGGACGAAAAACCGCAGGACCTGTGCCAGTACGCCGGGCAGGTGGTGGTGATCGTCAACACCGCCAGCTACTGCGGGTTTACCCCGCAGTACAAAGGACTTGAGGCGTTGTACGCAAGATACAAATCCAGGGGCTTGGTGGTCATTGGCTTCCCGTCCAACGACTTCAGCCAGGAGCCCGACAGCAATGAAAAAATCGCCGATTTTTGCGAGAACACGTTTGGCGTCAAATTCCCCATGATGGCCAAAACCTCGGTGCGCGGTGCGCAAGCGGCGCCCTTGTTTCGTCAATTGGCACAACGCACCGACACCACGCCGAAGTGGAACTTCTACAAATACGTCATTTCGCGCGATGGGCGTGAGATCAAAGCCTTCAGCAGCATGACCGGCCCCACAGACCGCTCTTTTGTGGCCGAAGTCGAAAGGATGTTGCAACAACCATGAAAACCCCCGACGTCAATTGGCCCCGCATCGCTGTGGTGGGCTCGGGCATTTCCGGCCTGTCCGCCGCGCACGGACTCAAAGACCATGCGCGGGTCACCCTGTTTGAAGCGGGCGATTATTTCGGGGGTCACACCCACACGGTCGACGTCACTTTGCCCGATGCCAGCGGGCGTGCGACCACCCACGGGGTCGATACCGGTTTTTTGGTTTTCAACACCAAAACCTATCCCGGTCTGGTGCGCCTCTTTGAGGATCTGCAAGTCGACATCGCCCCATCGGACATGTCGTTTTCGGTCCAGGTGCCACAGGCCTTTGGCCGCCGCACCCTGGAGTGGAACGGGTACGACCTCAACACCGTGTTTGCCCAGCGCAGCAACCTCTTGCGACCGCGCTTTTGGCGCTTGTTGCGCGACATTTTGCGCTTCAACCGCCAGGCCACCGAACTGGCCCTGAACAACGACGACGCTGCACTCATGGTGCCGCTCGAAGACTTTTTGCGACAACACGATTACGGGGCCGTGTTTCGCGACTGGTATTTGTTGCCCATGCTGGGCTGCATCTGGAGTTGTCCGACCGACCAGATGCTGCAATTTCCGGTGGCCACCATGGTCCGTTTTTGTCACAACCATGGCCTGATTCAGGTCAATGGCCGACCGCAGTGGCTGACCGTTCGCGGCGGCGCTCGGCACTATGTGGACAAGATCCTGGCGTCGCTGGATGACACTCGCCTGGGGCAAGCGGTGCGCCGCATCGAGCGCAGCGATCAGGGCGTGTGGCTGCACACCGAGCATGGCGCCGAGCGTTTCGACGAAGTGGTGCTGGCCACGCATTCCGACCAGGCCCTGCGCCTGCTGGCGCAGCCCACTGCGACGGAGCAACAAGTGTTGGGCGCCATCGCCTATCACCCCAACCGTGCCGTCTTGCACACCGATGCCTCGTGCATGCCGCAAAGTGATCGCGCTTGGGCGGCCTGGAATTACGAGCGCCCGGCGCAGGTCGGGCAGACAGGCCAGCAAGTCTGCTTGCATTATTGGCTCAATCGCTTGCAACCCTTGCCGTTTCGCGATCCGGTTTTCGTCTCTCTCAACCCGCTGCGCCCGATCCGGCCCGAGTGCGTGTTGCAAACGTTTGAATACGAACACCCGGTGTTCGACCTGGCTGCGATCCGCGCCCAATCGCGCGTCGCCGAGTTGCAGGGCGCGGATCGGATTTGGTATGCCGGCGCCTGGACGGGCTACGGGTTTCACGAAGACGGATTGCGCGCCGGTCAAAGCGTGGTGCGGCAATGGCTGGCTCGCCGCGTGCCCGCCGGCGCCGGAGGCATGGCATGACGGCCTGGCTGGGTCATGGCGAGGTCCGGCACACCCGCTTGCGCCCGGTGCGACACGCCTTTGCCTACCCGACCTGGTTTCTGATGTTGCCCATGCGACGCCTGGCCGATGAAACCACCCTGGCCGTCAACCGACCCGGGTTGGTGTCGTTTCATGACGCCGATCACGGCGATGGTCGCGGCCCTGAGCAAGGTGGCGCCTTGGCCTGGCTGATGGACATGTTGGCCGAGCAAGGCATCACCGACGCCGATGGCGAGGTTTGGCTGCATTGTTACCCGCGCGTGCTCGGCTATGTCTTCAAGCCGGTCAGCTTCTGGTACGCCCATCGCCGCGACGGCAGTTTGTGCGCCATCGTCGCCGAGGTCAACAACACCTTTGGCGAACGCCATTGTTATTTGCTCGATCAGCCCCAAGAAGGCCGGGTGCTGCATGCCCGCAAGGTCTTTCATGTGTCGCCCTTTTGTGACACCAGTGGCAGTTACCAGTTCCGGTTCCTGCGCACCTGGGAATCCCCCGAGCAGCCCAGCCGCACGGTGGTGCGCATCGATTTGCACGACGACCAAGGCCTCCTGTTGCAAACCAGCATCAGCGGTCGCCTGCAGCCCGCCACGGCCGCCAACCTTCGCCGTGTCATTTGGCGCCACCCCCTGCTGACCTTGGCGGTGGTGGCGCGCATCCATTGGCATGCCTTGCAGTTGTGGCGCAAGCGCGTGCGTTTTTTCCACAAGCCGACGCCACCGGCCGACTTTGTGACCCGTTGACCAATGCCATGAGAACCCAAACCGACACCGCCCCCTCGCGCTCGATCCACCCCGATGACGCCTCGTCGTCGGCCATGCGCAAAATCAGGGCTTTGCTCGCCAACGCCCGCCACGGCACCCTGACCTTGCAAACCCCCGAGGGGCAGACCCGCGTCTACGGGTCAGGTCAGGCGCCCCACGGCATGATCACCGTGCACGACACGGCGGTCTTCGAGATGACCCTGAAATCAGGCGACATCGGCTTTGCCGAAGCCTACATCCAGCGCCTGTGGACCACGCCCGACCTGAGCCAATTGTTGCAATGGGCGCTGGTCAATCGGCATGCCCTGGAAGACGCCATTTATGGCCACTGGTGGGGCCGTCTGTACTATCTGTTTCGCCACTGGTCGCGGCGCAACACCCGAGCCAACAGCGAGCGCAACATCCATGCCCACTACGATCTGGGCAACGACTTCTACCAACTTTGGCTTGATCCCAGCATGAATTATTCGTCGGCCTGGTTTCAGGGCGACATGACGCAACCCATGCAGCAGGCCCAACAGGCCAAGATGGCGCGCGCTCTGGAACAAGCGGGCGTGCGTGCCGGTACCGGTCAGCGCGTGCTGGAAATCGGCTGCGGCTGGGGTGCCATCGCCGAAATGGGGGCCGGTGTGCTCGGTGCCCGCATGACGGGTGTGACCCTGAGCCACGAGCAACTTGCCTGGGCGCAACAACGTTTGGCGGCGCTCAACTTGCAGGCCGACCTGCGCTTGCAAGACTATCGCGACATCACCGACGGCCCTTACGACGCCATCGTTTCCATTGAAATGCTTGAAGCTGTCGGCCAGGCTTTTTGGCCCACCTACTTCAAGGCCGTGCACCGCCTGCTCAAGCCCGGTGCCCGCGCTTGCATCCAGACCATCGTCATCCAGGATGAACTGTTTGAGCGCTACATCCGTGGCACTGACTTCATCCAGCAGTACATCTTCCCCGGCGGTTGCTTGCCCAGCCCGGCCCGCTTCAAGCAGGCCGCTGAAAGCGCCGGTCTGGTGGTTGAAGAAAGCTTTGGATTCGGGCGGGATTACGCGCACACCTTGCGTTTGTGGCGACACGACTTCATGGCGCGACGCGAAGAGGTGTTGGCGCTGGGCTTTGACGAGCCTTTCATCCGGACCTGGGAGTTTTACCTGGCTTACTGCGAGGCCGCGTTCGAGCAAGGCAGTACCGACGTGGTTCAATACACCTTGCTCCGACCCGAAGCCCCATGACAATGACGGCACGCCGAACCTGCCTGGCCTGGTGCCTGGCCGTTGCACTGCCCGCTTGGGCCCAAGGGCCGGGCGGATCGCGCGGTCCGGACGCTTTTGACCGCGAACTGGGCAAGCACCGTTTTCGCTATTGGGGCTTCGAGGTCTACGAGGCGCAGTTGCGCGTGACCCCGGGCTTCGATCCCCATGCCTGGGATCAGCACCCGCTGGCGCTCAGCCTGACTTACGCGCGCCCCTTCAAAGGCGCAGACATCGCTCGCCGGTCCATCGATGAAATGGCGCGCCAGGCGCCGTTGGCGGACCCTTTGCGTCAACGCTGGTTGACCCAGCTGACGGAACTTTTTCCAGACGTCGGTTCCGGCGACACCCTGATCGGGGTTTATCGGCCTCAAGCCGCTTTGCAGCTGTGGCGTCGACAGCAGCAAACGCAATGGCTGGGCGAAGTGGCCGACCCGGAACTGGCGCGTCGCTTCATCGGCATCTGGCTCTCCCCCCAGACCAGCGAACCAGCCATGCGCCAGGCGCTGTTGCGTTTACCCTGACCTTTCGTGAGGAACTGACCATGAACCGAAGACATTGGATGATGGCCGCAGGCGCAGCGGTTGCTGCACCGGTGCTCACCGGCTGTGCCACCCCCCAAATCACCGACTACGCGGCCGAAAAACCGGTGCTCGATTTGCGCCAGTACTTTCAGGGCAAGGTCGACGCCTGGGGCGTGTTCACCGACCGCTCGGGCCAAGTGGTCAAGCGCTTCGTGGTGGACATGGATTGTCAGTGGCAAGGTGACGAGGGTGTGCTCGATGAGCGCTTCACCTATTCGGATGGCACCCAGCAACGGCGCGTTTGGCGCCTCAAGCACCTGGGGCAAGGCCGCTACACCGGGCGGGCCGACGACGTCATCGGCGAGGCCAGCGGCCAAACCAGCGGCAACGCCTTTCGCTGGGGCTACACCCTGGCTTTGCCCGTCGATGGCCGAGTCTGGGAGGTGCAATTCGACGACTGGATGTACCTCATGGATGAGCGTGTCATGCTCAACAAAGCCCGCATGAGCAAATGGGGCATCTTTCTGGGCGAAGTGACCCTGTCCTTCACCCGCCGAGGGGTCTGACATGGGCTGGACTGCCCTCAACCCCCAGGTTGGCGATTGGCGTGGCCGCAGCGTTTGGCTGATCGGTGCATCCACCGGCATTGGAAAGGCTTGCGCCGAGGCGCTGATGGCCGCCGGTGCGCGCGTGGCCGTTTCGGCTCGCCAGGCCCATTTGCTCGAGGCGCTTTGCGCAGGGCACGATGCCCTGCCCGTGCCGTGCGACGTCACCGACCCCGAGTCCTTGCGCCAGGCTGCGGATCGGGTGCGCGACCACCAGGGCCTGGACTGGGTGGTGTATTGCGCCGGTCACTACAAGGCCATTCGCCCCCTCAAGGGCATCGACCTGCCCGAACTCATGAAACACCAGGCCGTCAACTATCACGGCGCCCTGTACATGCTCGATGCCGTGCTCCCCACCCTGATCTCGCAGGGGCGCGGCCACATCAGCCTGCTGGGCAGCGTGGCCGGCTATCGGGGTTTGCCCATGAGCATGGCCTACGGCCCCACCAAAGCCGCTCTGCATCATTTGGCCGAAATCCTGCACATGGAACTGCGACCTGCCGGTGTGGGCGTCAGCATCGTCAACCCCGGCTTTGTCGCCACCCCGCTGACGGCCCAAAACCAGTTTCACATGCCGGCCTTGATCCAGCCCGAGGAGGCGGCGCGCGAAATGCTGCGAGGTTGGGAGCAGGGCCGCTTTGAGATCCACTTTCCGCGCCGTTTCAGCCGCTTCCTCAAGTTTTTGCGCTGGTTGCCTGATCGGCTCTATTTCGCACTGGTGTGGCGGGGCACCCAAGGCAGTCTGAAGCGATGAGCACCGACCCCTTCCCGGCGCCAGACCATGCCGATTTGCCGGCCAAGGCCTTGGCCGAGCTGGTGGATTTCTTCGAACACCTCACCCCGGACAGTGTGGGCCAGTTGTCAAGCCTATACGCTGCTGATGTGCGCTTCAAGGACCCGTTCAATGAAGTACAGGGCCTGGCCCAGGTGGAGGCCATTTTTCAGCACATGTTCGTCCAACTGGAGCAACCCCGATTTGTGGTGGGCGAGCGGATGCTGCAAGGTCAGCAAGCTTTTCTGACTTGGGACTTCATTTTTCGCTTTCGCCGCTACGACACCCGCACCGTGCAGACCGTGCGTGGTGCCACTCACTTGTTTTTCAACCATCAAGGCCGGGTGATCATGCACCGCGATTATTGGGACGCCGCCGAGGAACTTTACGAGAAATTGCCCGTGGTGGGCGGCGCGATGCGCTGGCTCAAAGCCCGCGCCCGCTCATGAGGGCTGAGTCTCTGTGAAACTCGGACGCTGCATCAGGCGCTCGTAGAGGCGCTGCAAATTGGGGTAAGGCGTGCGCCAGTCGACCTCGGGGAAACGGAAATCCAGATACCCCAGGGCACAGCCCACCGCGATGTCCGACAGCGACAGGTGGATGCCACTGCACCAAGCGTTATCACCCAAACCGCGGCTCATGGCGCCCAAGCTGTCCTGAACTTTACCCATCTGGCGATCGATCCATGCCTGCGAGCGCTCTTGCGCCTGGCGATGCGGCCAGTGGCGCTCGAGGCGAGCCAGGATGCTGGCATCGAGCAAGCCATCGGCCAATGCCTCCCATGTTTTGACCGCTGCGCGATCGCGACCGGTGCCCGGAATCAGTTTGCCCACCGGCGACAATGCATCGAGGTATTCGACGATGACGCGCGAATCAAACACCGCCTCGCCCCCTTCGAGCACCAGGCAAGGGACTTTGCCCAAAGGATTTGACTCGGTGATGCGGGTCTGGGCTGACCAGACATCTTCGGGGACAAATTCGTAGTCGAGCTTTTTCTCGGACATCACCACACGCACTTTGCGCACATAAGGGCTGGCGACTGCGCCGATGAGTTTGAGCATGATGTTCTTGATTCTGTGGCTGAGGAAAGTCGTGCATTTTATCGCTGATCGTGGAGATGCTTCATTTAAAATACCCACATGACCGATCATGCCGTGATGGCCCTCTCCCCCCTTGATGGCCGCTATGCCGGCAAACTGTCGCTGCTGCGACCCCTCATGAGCGAGCACGGCTACATGCACCGTCGGGTGCAAGTCGAGGTCACCTGGTTTTTGGCCCTCAGCCAGGCCGGGTTGTCCGAGTTTCCTCCCCTCAGCCTGCCGGCGCGCGCCCATTTGCTGGGCTTGGTCGAGCGCTTCTGCGCTGCCGATGCCCTGGCCATCAAGGCCATCGAAAAGACCACCAACCACGACGTCAAGGCGGTCGAATACTGGATCAAGGACCAGTTCAATGCCTCCGGCCTCGATGCCGCCACTCGCGCCGAGTTGGGTCGGGTCAGCGAATTCGTGCACTTCGCTTGCACCAGTGAAGACATCAACAACACCAGCCATGCCCTGCAATTGCAGGCCGCGCGCGATCAGGTCTTGTTGCCGGCACTCGACGCCATCGTGGCCAGGTTTCGCGATTTGGCGCATCGCCACGCCGACGTGCCCATGCTCAGCCGCACACATGGACAGACCGCCAGCCCCACCACCGTGGGCAAAGAGCTGGGCAATTTTGCGGTGCGTCTGCAACAGGCCCGACAACGCATCGCGCAAGTTAGCCTGATGGCCAAAATGAACGGTGCCGTGGGTAACTACAACGCTCACCTCAGCGCCTGGCCCGAAATCGACTGGGAAGCCTTCAGTCGCCAGGTGATCGAGGCCCCGGCCAGTACCGATGCCACGGCAACCCGCATCGGCCTGGGATTGACCTTTCAGCCCTACAGCATCCAGATCGAACACCACGATTACATGGCCGAGTTGTTCGACGCGGTCGCGCGTGCCAACACCATCCTGATCGACGCCGCCCGCGACATCTGGGGCTACATCTCCCTGGGCTATTTCAAGCAAAGGCTCAAAGACGGCGAGATCGGCTCGTCCACCATGCCTCACAAGGTCAACCCGATTGATTTTGAAAACGCCGAAGGCAACCTGGGCCTGGCCAATGCTTTGCTGCGCCACCTCAGCGAAAAACTGCCCATCAGCCGCTGGCAACGCGACCTGACCGACAGCACCGTTTTGCGCAACATGGGCGTGGCGCTGGGTTACGCCCTGCTGGCGTATCAGTCCATGGGCATCGGGCTCGACAAACTGGAACTCAACCCCGAAGCCTTGGCCCAAGACCTCGATGCGGCCTGGGAAGTGTTGGCCGAACCCATCCAGACCGTCATGCGCCGCTACGGGGTGCAAGGCGCCTACGAGCAACTCAAGGCCGTGACGCGCGGCAAAGTCGTGAGCGCCGCCGATTTGCAGGCCTTGATCCGCGGCCTGGACATCCCCCCCGAAGCCAAAGAGCGCTTGCTCCAAATGACCCCGGCCACTTACACCGGCATGGCTCAGGCCTTGGCGCGCCGGGTCTGAGCGCCGGGTCTGGTCGGTTCACTCGGGCGCAACGCCCCGGGCCCGCTCGGCATAGCGGTTAAAACGCCAGGCATCCCCTGACAAGGTGATGCGCCGCCAAGTGGTGCGTTTGTCAAAGGGGCTCATCTCGGTCCAGCGCTGCACCTCGTCAAAGCTGCGCCCGCAACCCTTGCACATCGGGTCTCCCTGGCTGGTCGAGCAAATGGCGATGCATGGCGTATCGGGCGTGGTGTCGTACCAAGCCAGCCAGGCTTGCAAGGCTTTTTCCGGGAAGCCGCGCACGGCCACCTCGTCCTCGTGGTGGAACACCATCAGGGCGTAAATTTCGGCCAGAGCGCGCAACTCGGCGGGCAAAGTCACCCCATCCGGAGACGGATTCTTGAGTCGCCAATGGTTGATGGCGGCCTCGATGTCGCTGATGTGGATCGACTGCATGGGGCATGAATCATAGCGCCGCGGGCTTTGACCATCCCGCTCGGTGGTATTCTGAGGGCATGAAACTGTTGTTCAAGTGGTGCTTGAGCGCCATGACCCTGATGGCATTGGCCCAACTCGATGCGGGCATCTCGGTGGACGGTTTTGGCAGCGCCCTGATTGCCGCCTTCGTCATCGGTTTGTTCAACCTCTTTGTCCGTCCCGTGCTGGTGGTGCTCACCCTGCCCGTCACCTTGCTCAGCCTGGGCTTGTTTTTGTTTGTCATCAACGCTTTTTTGTTTTGGGCTGCCTCAGCCGTCCTCGAAGGCTTTCAGGTCGCCAGTTTTGGCCATGCCCTGATCGGCTCTTTGCTCTACGCCGTCATGGGCGTGATCATCGACTCAGCGCTGGAGCGTTTGTTCACGCCGCGCCAGCCTTAGTTGGCGCAACCGCGTGTCAATGATGGCCGCGTCATGCTCTTCGGACCGGGTCAGTCCCCTTTGCCGGGCCAGTTCACGGCTCAATTCCTGGGCCGCCAACAGACGATCGATCGCGGCCACCAGATCCCACTGCACCGCCCGACTCTCGGCCATCGCGCGCAAAGCACGCAAGCGCTGACCCAGTGCTTCCTGGGCGCGACCACTGAACTCCCAGGCCAGGGCGTCGTGCGGCTGCTTGCCCAGCCACACATCCATCGCCATGGCTGCTTGCCGCACTGGCTCGGGCCGGCCCGTGTCCAGCAGGGCCTGGGTGCGCAGCATCACCTGGGGTCGACTGGTCCGGGCCGCCTCGCTGACTTGGGACAGCTCGGCCAAAGCTGCTTCGGGCCGGCCTTGACGCAGCCGCAACTCGGCCGTCAGCCAGCGCCCTGCATCCACTTCCTCGTCACCCTGAAGGCTTTGTTGCAAGACCGGCAGCAAGCGCTCGGCCTGATCCAGTTCGCGCGCCTGCATGTGGGCCATCACGCCGGCATACAAAGCGCCACGGGACGCCGGTGTCGGCCCGCCATCCCGGCGCAGTTGTTCCTGGGCGCTCATCATCAACCTGCGTTGCCCATCCGCCTGGACATCGGTCAGGGCGCGGGCCCGCCCCGCCATCAGCATGTGCAAGCCATCCGGGCCGATCGTCGGGCCCGACGGCTCCAATTGCTGCGCCCTGGCGGCCATGTCGGCCATGCGCTCGGTGCTCATGGGGTGGCTGCGCAAATACGGAAAAGCACCCGAATCATTCAGTCGCGAGGCCTGGATCAATTTGTCAAACAGCGTGATCGCCCCATGGTTGTGAAAACCGGCAGGCGACAGCAGGCTGAACCCCACCCGATCGGCCTCGCGCTCCATGTCGCGCGAAAAACTCAACTGGTTTTGCATCGCCGCAGCCTGACCTCCCACGATCAGCGCTCCCGCTGCGTCCGGGCTGCGGCCCGCTGCCAGCATGCCCAGCAGCAAGGCGCCCATCATCAGGGGCGCGTTGCGGTTTTGCTGTGCCATCATCCGTGCGATGTGGCGTTGCGTGATGTGGCTGGTCTCGTGCGCCAGCACCGACGCCAACTCATCCCGATTGCTGGTTGCCGCAATCAGGCCCAGGTGAATCCCCATGTAGCCCCCTGGCAGCGCAAAAGCATTGACGCTGCGATCGCGCACCAGCACCAGGGTCCAGGCAAAGCGTTCGTTCAATTCACTCGACAACTCACCCCGGGTGCGTGCGGCCGACAGAATCGGCTGCCACAGGCGCTGCACATAGTGCGCCAGCACCGGGTCGTCCAGCACATCGGGATCGCGCCAGACTTGCGCCATGATCCCGTCGCCCAACTGACGCTCTTCGCCCAGTCCCCACTCGGCCCCGTCGCCCAGTGCGGGCAAACGCAAAGGCGCCTGTGCCTGCGACGACAATCCCAGGCACAAGGCGGCGATCCAAATCCAGGCTCGGGCCCAGGGCCTGATCAGTCGTTGTAGCATGTCACTTATGATGCCTCAAATTCTGCAAAATCACCCATGACACTGACGCATTTTGACGCCCAAGGACAAGCCCACATGGTCGACGTTGCCGCCAAGGCGGCCACGCACCGGGTGGCGATCGCCAGCGGCCACATCGGCATGCTGCCTGCCACCCTCGATCTGGTGCTCCAGGGCCATGCCAAAAAAGGCGATGTGCTGGGCATTGCCCGCATCGCCGGCATTCAGGCCGCCAAAAAAACCAGCGACCTCATCCCTTTGTGTCATCCATTGGCTTTGACGCGCGTCGCCCTGGACCTCGAACCCACCCCGCAAACACCCGGGGTGCGCGTCACCGCTACTGTCGAAACCGTCGGCCCCACCGGGGTCGAAATGGAAGCCCTGACCGCCGTCCAGGTCGCCCTGCTCACCATCTACGACATGCTCAAGGCCGTGGACCGGGGCATGACCATCACCGATGTCAAGTTGCTGGAAAAACACGGGGGCAAGAGCGGTAGTTTTGTGGCAGAGAAGTGATTACTCACAAATAAATTCCCGAATCGCCGGCCAAGCAACCGTTTGCCCCAAGCGGGGATGAGGCGATAGACTCAAGCGCAGGCTCATGCAACCGACTCCTTTGCCGGAGCCATCGCTTTTTGCTGCGCCCTTTGGAGTGTTTATGTCTGTTGATTCGATTCAATCCCGAGCGATCTCGGTCAGGCGGCTGGCCCTTGTGTGGATGTCCGCAGCATGGGTCATCGCTGGCCCGGGCGTTCATGCGCAAACCGCCAGCTCGTGCTCCCTGGCGGAATTCAGGCGCATCGCGCTGACCGTGGCCAATCCGACCGAGCGGACGGAGGCCGCCAAAGCCTGGCTGACGGGGCGAGGTCAGGGTTGCGACATCAACCAACTGAATCTGCTGCAATCGAACCTGGCAGGGTGGTTGGGTTCGGCGTTGACGGGTGAAATCACCGTGATGGTCGAGGGCTTGCAAGAGGCCAAATTGTCGAAAGACCCGGCCAAGCTCCAGGAACTCTTCAATCCTGCGGTCAAGACTTTCGAACCCAGTTTGGAAGTCACCACCAACCCCAGGCCTCGACCGCCGGTCGTCAACGCCAATCCATCTCCCGCTGCCGTGGTGGGGATGCCCCCACCGGTCCTGATGGTGCCGCCGCCCGGGTCCGCCCCTGCGCAAGGCCCCGCCCCGGAGCTCACCGATCAGGGCGCTCAAAAAGTGCGCATACCCAAATAAGAACCCGAGTAACAAAAACAGTTGATCCTGTCATGTTTCAAAAAGACATTCAGTGACCACCCCTCCCTTGCTCATCCACACCCGCACCCATCGCATATCGGACTGGATGCAGGATTTTGGGGGCATTGATGTCAAAAATCCTGTAAACCCCAGTTGACCGTGATGTTCAGGGGTGAGGCTGAGCGCCGATCAGGATGGCGGCCACGATGCAAGGCTCGGTGCCCCGCACGCTCCATGAATGCATGGTGCCTCGCTGCACCAGGATGTCCCCGGCCTTGAGCAAAGTTTCGCCCGTGTCCATGATGGCAGTGATTTCGCCTTGCAGCACAATGATGTAGTCGATCGTGCTGGTTTTGTGGCGCATCGGGTCATCTGACGACAAATCGGGTGCATGCCCTGCACCAATCGACTCAAAGGCCCGGGCTGCATCGGCACCACGCCACATCGTGTCCGGCGGGAATTCAACGATGCGCAAGATGCTTCCCACCGAAGGCGGCTCCAGCTTCACCGGTCGATCGGCCGCATCCAGACGCCCTGTGTTGTTGGCGGGTGCGGTGGTGGTTTCCCACAAATCGGTCAGCGCAACACCCGGCATCGAGGCCATCTCTTTCACATTCGGTGCCAGACCGTCAAAAATAAAGGTGGATTGACCCTGGTCGTTGTGACCCGTGACCACGCGCCTGACTCGCATCACCATGATGATCTCCTTGTTTCAATTCAGATTCAATGGGCATGTCCGCAATGGGGGCCGCACCCCGGCCCGTGACCATGCAGGCGTTTCATCCTCTCCTCGTAGTGCTGCATCAGTCCAAACAAATACGTGGTGTCGGGCGGTGACTTGTCGCCCGAAAACTCCTGATACAGGTTGTTGACCGTCACATAAATGCGTTCCGCATCGGTCCAGCCCTTGAACTCTTTCAGGGAAATGTCATCGACCGCCTGCTCCAGGTTTTTGCCCTCGTCGTAACACCGGCGGGCCTCGGCCTTCACATATTCCAGGTAATGCTTGAGCGATCGCACCCCCGATTTGTCGGTGATGGGGCCATGGCCCGGCACCACCACATCGACATCCCAGGACAACATCAGGTCACAAGCCTTGATCCAGTTGTCCACCGGTCCGGCCCACACGATCGGGTGACCACCGTTGAACAAAATATCGCCCGTGTACACCACCTTGTCCTCGGGCACATAGGCCAGGGTATCCCCGGCCGTGTGCGCCGGCCCCACTTCGACCAAGCGAACGGTCTTGTCCCCGACCTTCACATCCAGCTGGCCTTCAAAGGTTTCCGTGGGCGGCGTGTAGACGATGCCGCTGAAATCGAACACACGACCCATGGTTCGCATCAGGAACTCGCCGCCATCGCCCATCTGCTTGTAATTCCTGAAACGATCAATCAGCATTTCGGGCGGGCGCTCGCGCATTTCTTCCGCGCACCGTTTGGAGACGATGATTTTGGAGTCGCTGACCAGCTGGTTGCCAAAAAAATGGTCGCCGTTGGCATGCGTGTTGACCACCTGTCCGATCTGCCGGGCGGCGGGCACCGCTTTGCGCATCTCAAACAACATGTCCCGCGTCAACTTCAGGTCAAACAGGGTGTCAACCAGCAGCGTCTGATCCCCGTCCACGACCAGGCCGGCATTGCTCCAGCCCCAACTGCCATCGGGTTGTAACCAGGCGTATTGGCCATTGCCAATTTCGTGCAAGCCTTTGGTGAATTGCCATTTCATGGGGAAAGTCTCCTTCAATCAAATACCACGCCATCTCAACCAATGTTTTTCCAGTCGAGCCAGGATCAAATTGCTGATGTAGCCGACAGCACCCAACACCATGATGCCTGCGTACAGGTCGCCACTGCGAAAGGAGCGGGCCGCCAAGTTGATGTTTTGGCCCAGCCCGGCGGTACCCGCCAGCATTTCAGCCACCACCGCCAAGATCAGTGAAACCGTCAGCGCCAACCGCAAGCCCGCCAAAATATCGGGCATGGCGTTGGGCAGTGCGATTTTCCAGATCACGGCCATGCGCCCCATCTTCAGCATGCTGGCCACTTCCAGCAACCTGGGCTCGATGGTTTTGAAACCATGCACCGTGTTGAGCAGCACCGGCCAAAGCGAAGAAAACATGATGACCGCCACAATCATCCGGTCGTTCAAACCCATCAGCAGCACAAACAGGGGGATGATGGCCGAGGCCGGCAGGGGCCGGATCAATTCCAGACTGGGCTCCAGATAGGCCCGCACGCGGGGGAACAGGCCAATCAGGGCGCCGAGCACGATCCCTGCGAACGAAGCGATGCCAAACCCCATCAGCATCCGCGTCACGGTTTGACTGAAAGCAAACCAGAAGTCGCCGGAAGTCATCTGCTCGGCCAACGCCGCCAGGCTTTGGCTGGGCGCCGGAAAAAACACCGGCGACAGCCACTGCATCTGCGCAGCCCATTGCCAAAGCCCCAGCAGCACGAGCAAAACGAGAAGACTGGCGGCGTGCCAGATCGGTGGCGTGCGCTGTGCGCTCATGAGTTCACCGCCCATCGGCCCATGTGGCCGAACCACCGATACTGTGCCCGCAACAGCAGCGCATTCAGGGCCCAACCCACCAGACCGATCCAGGCGATGAACGCAAACACACGGTCCGCACGCATGCTCTCTTGGGCCACGATCAGGGCATAACCCAGGCCTTGGGGATTGGCCGTGATCTCCACCGTCACCGCGACCACCAAGGCCACGGCAGCCGCCAACCGAAGCCCGACAAAAATGCGCGGCAATGCAGCGGGCAAGACAATTTTGAATGTCCGCTGCCACAGGCTGAGGTTGAGCATTCTCGAAACCTCCAGCAACCGCGGTTCGATGCCCCGCACCGCCGACTCGGTGATGATCAGCACCGGCCAAAAACTCGAAAAAGCCACCACACTGCCTTCCATCTTGAAGCCGTAGCCATAAATGAGCAAGGCCAAGGGGATCAAGGCCACCGAGGGAATGGGGCGCATGGTTTCGATGGTCATGCGCATCAGGTCAGAGAAGCGCCGCGACAAGCCGAGCGCCACCCCCATCAGCATCCCCAACAGGCTGGCCAGCACCCATCCGCTGGCGGCCCCGCCCAGGGTTTGGGCCAAGGCGGTCCAAAGGCTGCCATCCATCATCACCTGTCCGATGGCGCGGACGATGGCGCTGGGGTGCGAGAGGCTTTCGGCCACCAGGCGGCCGCTGAGTGCCGCCCACTCCCAACTGGCCAACACCAGCATCGGCAAAAGAATTCCCTGGAACAGCCGTTTCAACACCCTAGTGCCCTCCGCTGGGAAGCAAATGGAACAAGCGATGCCGATAGTCCAGGAACTGGGGATGTTCCCGGGTCGTCAATTGGTGGCGCGGACGATCCAGCACAATGTCCAGCGTGGCGCCGATGCGCCCCGGGCCATGGGTCATGGCCAGCACCCGGTCACCCAGGTAGATGGCCTCTTCCAGATCGTGGGTGATGAACACCACCGTCACCCCGGCCTCCTGGGACAAACGCGCCACCTCGTCTTGCAGAGTCTGGCGTGTCATGGCATCCAATGCCCCGAAAGGCTCATCCATCAGCAGCACTTGGGGCGACTGCGCCAGGCAGCGGGCAATCTGCAAGCGCTGCTGCATGCCGCCCGACAACTGCACCGGGAAGGCCTGCGCGCGGTTGGCCAAGCCCACCTGGGTCAACAAGCCGTGGATGATGTCGGCCCGTTCGGCGCGCGGCACATGGCGCGCCTCAAGCGCCAATTCCACATTCCCGTAAACCGTGCGCCAGGGCAGCAGAGCACGCCCGTAATCCTGGAACACCACGGCCAATTCGGGCTGCGGGCCCCGAACCGGCTGGCCTTTGTAGATCACCTCGCCCCGCGTCGGCATCAGCAAGCCTGCCAACATGCGCAACAGGGTGGTTTTGCCACACCCCGAAGCGCCCACGATGCACAAAAATTCTTGCGCACGGATGTCGAGTTCAATGCCCTCGAGGATTTTCAGGTCTTCGACCTGAAAATCGAGTCCGCGGACAGAAAGAATCGGCTTCAAATCGTTTTCAGGCATGCCTCAAGCCAATCCTCTCAGGGCCTGAAGAGCACACGCGAAGGGTCGAGGGGCGCCTTCAACATCGACTGCTCCAGCATGATCTTGTTCCAGTTTTGCACCACATCCGGAGTGATCGTGGGCCTGAACCTGGGGTCCGGGAATTTGGCCTGAACTTCAGGCGGGAAGGGGATGTAGACCAAATTGGCCTTGCGCACCACACCCGGATCTTTCGCGGCCATGGCCGAGGCCTCTTCAATGGCGGCACGGAATGCAGCCACTTGCTTGGGGTTGGCATCGGCCCATTTGCGGTGCGCCACAAACCAGCCCGACTGGACTTCCCCTTCCAGCGAGGCAATGTAATAAGCCACCACCCGGCCGGTGTTGGTTTCCAGGGCGCGCGACAAGAAAGGCTGCACCGCCAGCACCCCGTCGACTTGACCCGATTTCAACACATCGATCGATTGGGCGAACGCATTTTCGGTGAAGGTCACCTTGCGGTAATCGCCCCCGTTCTCGCTCATCCATTTTCTGAACAACACATGCAAAAACGCATTCAGCCCCGGGGTGGACACGCGCTTGCCCTCAAAATCCTTGGCATTTTTGATGGGGCTGTCCGGGCGCACAATGATCGCAACGTCTTCCATGCCCTTGGTGTAATACCCGCCGCCTGCCAACACCACGAGATCGAGACCCTGATCAATCGCTTGCATGGTGTTGGGTGCTGTCGGCGTGGCAATGTGCAAACTGCCCGCCATCAGGGCGGCCGGCGTGGTGGCCGAGTTGGGCACCAGTTTCATTTCGACTTCGAGGCCATGCTTTTTAAAGAGGCCTTCATTGGCGGCCACAAAAGCATTGGCAAAAGCGGTCGAAGCCGAAAAGCCAAAAACAATTTTCTGTGCCATGGCGGGAGCCAGACAGACCCCCCAAACCGCTGCCGCTGTCACCCAAAGACGTGTCCAACGCATCCACAACATGCCGGTCTCCTTGTATCAAGATTGAAAAACGATGCGGTTGCGCAGGATGCCCAGGCCTTGGATTTCCAGCTCGACCACATCGCCATGCTTCAGGAAGCGCCCCAGTTCCAGGCCACAACCATTGCCCACAGTGCCCGACCCCAGAAATTCGCCGGGGTACAGGGTTTCATCCTTCGAGACATGCGCCAGCACGTCCTCGAACTTGTGATACATCTCGCCGCTGTTGCCGCGCGACCACTCTTCGCCGTTGACCCGTGCCACCATCGTCAAGTTGTAGGGGTCGGCGACTTCATCGCGCGTCACCAGCCAAGGGCCAATGGCATTGCCGGTGTCAAAGTCTTTTCCCTTGGAGGGCCCCAATGACCCGGACATTTCGCGCATCTGCTGATCGCGGGCGCTGAAATCATTGAAGATGCAGTAGCCATAAATGTGCTCAGCGGCTTGCTCTTTGCGGATGTTCACTCCCCCCTTGCCCAGGACGGCGGCAAACTCCAGCTCGTAGTCCAGCATCTTGCAATAGCGGGGGTTGATCACATCGGTGTCGGTGCCCACCACCGAAAATCGGTTGCACTTGTAATAGATGGGCTCCTGGTACCAGATGGCCGGAATTTCCACCTTGGCCGGGTCGCGCTCTGTGTCGGCTGTGGAAAATGGTGTGCCTGGCGATCGGGCCGCAGCCGCGCTGTTGGCGCCCGCAAACAAATAGCGGTTGGCGCGGGCTTGCCGAAAATGTTTTTCAAAGCACAAAAAATCACGCATTTGCCGGGGCTGAGGCAAAGCGGCGGCGTAGCGCACCTCGGCGATCTTGCGCACCACGGATGCACGTTGCACCAGCTGACGGGCCGCCGCCAGGCCAGCGTCACCGGCGTCGATCAGGGCGAGCATGTCGCGAAACATGGGATCCGGACTGCCGGATGTGAAGTCGGCCAGGTGTTGGTCATCGATCACGGCGCCGATGTGACGCGAACCATCGGACAAGTCAAAGGTGCACAACTTCATAGATCTTCTTCTCCATCTCGGCGCCATGAATCAACGCTCGGTCAATTCATTGGATAGGAGATGCGCCGGCGCAGTGATCGGGATAACCCTAGGGCCTATGGGGTTTTGGCCCCGATCTGTCGCATATTGATCAGTGAATCAGGCGAAGGTATTCGGTTCTGGCTCGCAAAAAACGGGTCCATCGGTGTCAGCCGCCATCACCGCGAAGCTGAAATCAGTTCGATGCGTCGAGAGACACCAACACCGAATTCAGGTCAGGCCCCGAGAAGTCAGGCCTTGGCGGCAAAGCCTCAAACGGCAAACCCTGTCGATTGACCCAATGCGTCTTGAAGCCAAACCAGGAGGCACCCAAGGCGTCCCAGGCATTGCTCGACACAAACAGCACTTCATCGAGTTCAACCTTGATGGTTTGGGTGACCAAACCATAACTCTCCGGCGCGGTCTTGAACAGGCGGATCGAGTCTACCGAGATGACATGATCCAGCAGGGTGTCCAAGCCCGCACTCCGGACCGCCGAGGCCAGCATGTCGACGCTCCCATTCGACAAAATGGCCGTGATCAAGCCTCTGGCCTTGATCCGCGACAGCACAGCCCTGTTTTCTTCAAAAGGCTGCAGGCGCGCGTATTGCGCCATCAGCCGCTCCAACCGATCCGCAGCGGCCTCCAACCTCAAGCGCTCCAGCGTGTAAGTCAGCGACAGCCGGGTCAACTCCCAAAAGGGTCGAAACAACCGACTGCCCGCAGGCGAATGCGGATCGGATTGTGTGATCAGTCGGGTGTACTCAATTTGCTTGTCGCGCCACATCAAGGCAATCTCTTTCCCGTGGCCCGGGAACAACTCTTCTGCCAACACCTGGATCGAATAAACATCAAACAAGGTGCCATAGGCATCGAAAACCACCGCTTTGATCGTCATGTCACATCCTCATTGGCGCACAAGCCGGCGCCAGTTCCTGTTCAGACCTCGCCCGTGTACTCACCTCGGGCCGGGTAATCTTTTTGAATCGCAAAGTCGACTGCGGCCAACAAGTCCCCAAATGAGGGGCGAGCAAAAGGCATCGTCTGCGTCGATCCATAGTAAAGGGTTTGATCCGGCTTGACCAAAAAAACCCCCGGTTCGCTGAACAGGGCGGGCTCTTCCAGACCGATCGAGGTTTTGCCCTTGGACGTGCTGATGTACAAACCCCAACGCCTGGCCAGGCTCAAATCCAGACCATGAGCGAATTCGATGGCTCGGGCTTGAACCTTCTCTGCCATGGCCTGGGCGCGCTCGGGCCCGTCGCTGCTGATCGCAACCAGCCGCACGCCGCGCTGCGCAAACTCGGCCCCGAGGCGTTCGAGTTCCAGCAAATACTTGGCGCAGATCGGGCAATGCAAGCCGCGATAAAAGACCAGCAAATCAAAGCGCTGACCCGGATTTTGGCCGCTGACATAGCGACCTCCGTGGGTCAGCGGCAAGTCCAGGCCGGGCACAGCTTGCCGTGGCATGAGGGCAACAGGGTTCATGATCACTCCGGATGAAAACAACAAAGATCCCATGGTGCTGTACGATTGGATATTGAAAATTCAAAATTTGATGCAAATCGTTCAAATGAGCCCTCGACTTGATCGCTTGTCCGCCTTGCTCGAAGGCGTTGCCCCCGTGTTCAGTGTTTGGGCCCCGCCCGCACCTGCGGATCGGTGGGCAGCGCCAGACCCCTGCACCGAGCCAAGCCTGGCCATGGTCATCCCCGCTGCCGGCGCAAACCCTCAAAGCCCGGCGCACACCAGCCCCCAGCCACTCTTGTGGATTGGGCATCTGTCGCATTGGATCCGCACGGCAGCGGACCGCGACACCGCCGCGAGCGCGCCGATCTGCATCCGGGCTCACCTCACCGGGCCCTTGGCTCCGCTGCTCATGGAGGAATTCACGGCGCCAGCCTCCTTGGCGACGGGCGCCACCGAACCTGCGCTACACGCCCCTGTGAGCCTGATCCAACAAGAAGTTTTGCACCCGCGCTGCGGCCAACCGGCCTTGCTCAAAAGTGCGGGCGACATCCTGTTCATCGGGGTTTTGCGGCACTTGGTGGCACACCCCAAGCCAGAACGCCCCGGCTTGCTTCAAGCCCTGTCCGACGCGCGCATCGCCAAAGCACTGGTGGCCCTGCACCAAAACCCTCAGCTCGACTGGGATCTGTTTGCCCTGGCGCAAGAGGCAGGCATGTCCCGCACCTCGTTTGCCACCTGCTTCAAAAAAACCATGAACAAGACACCGGGCAAATACCTTGTGGCCATGCGCTTGGCCCTGGCGCGCCGTGCCCTGGCAAATGGCAAAACGGTCAAAGAGGCGGCGCGCATTTCGGGCTATCGCAGTCCGGCCTCGATCGCCAGGGCCATGAAAACCAACCTCGCACAGCACCTCGAGTGAGTCTCATTTGCACTCGCTGGGGGCATATTTTTTATCCAGCCGAGTCACCTGGGGCAGGGCAATGCCCGCCACATTGGCGCTGTCCTGGGCCAGACATTTCCACAGCAAGTTGCCCTGACTGGGGGGGGTGAAGCTGCTGGTGCCTGACGGCAAAGCCTCCGGGTTGGTGCTCGAGCCGGTGTAGGGCACCACCAGCAGCACGCCGTCGCCGGCCACCGCCGTGGTGGCGATGCTGATCACTCCGGTCACCGGGTCGATGTCGATCGAGCGCAAATTGGCGCTGCTCCCGGGAGCCACATGGCCCAGCCGATAACCTTCGGCCGAGGCCGACGGGTTGCCGCTGGCCAAATTTTCGAGCACCGTGTTCTTGGCGCTGCTGGCCAAGGCCAGCCCCTCGGACACCCGCACCCGCACCAAATGATTTTGATAGGCCGGTACGGCAAAAGAAGCCAACAAACCGATGATGGCGATCACCACCATCAGCTCGATCAATGTGAACCCGCGTTGTGAATGAAACATGGCCAACTCCTGAACAGTGAGCCGACCATGTTAAGAAAAAAAGACGCTAAAAACCGGCTCAAAACTGTGAACTGTGCACCTTTGAGCCCGTCCAGTGCTTCATTCCGCGGGTTTGCGCCCCATGAACTTGCCCAGGCCCACGACCAAAATGGCACCGGCGGCAGCGGCCACATAGTGCAGCGCGGGGTTCTCGGCCACCATGTCTTGCAGGGCGACGTCGCTGATCAGGGTTTCACCCCCGACCCAGCCGATCAGGGCCGCGCCCAGCGTCACGATGATGGGGTAGCGCTCCATCAACTTGATCATCAGCGTGCTGCCAAAAATCACCAGCGGAATGCTGATGGCCAGACCGATGATCAGCAAGGTGGTTGATCCCTTGGCGGCGGCGGCCACGGCAATCACATTGTCCAGACTCATCACGATGTCGGCGATCAGGATCGTGCGCACGGCGGCCATCAGACCCTTTTGCTCCGCTTCGCCTTCATCGTGATCTTCTTCGCCACCCAACAGTTGCACGCCGATCCACAGCAGCAACAAGCCGCCGACGATCTGCAAATACGACAGCGCCAGCAATTGCACGGCCACCACCGTCAGCACGATGCGCAGCACGACCGCTGCACCCGAGCCGAACATGATGGCTTTTTTCTGCTGGTGAGGGGGGAGCGAGCGTGCCGCCAGTGCGATGACCACGGCGTTATCACCCGACAAAATGATGTTGATCCAGATGATCTTCATCAGGCCGATCCAAAAATCGGCATCGTTCAAGATTTCCATTTGCTGTTTCTCCTTACGGGTTATCCCGCAATTTTTTGTAGTAGCGGGGCAGAGTTTAACGGCTTTCCCCCCCGGCCTTTGTGGGTATTAATGCGTACACCCCTTGGCGGCTGTCGCTCAAGTGATAAGCCGAAAAAAAACCGCCCCGGGTGAGTGGGGCGGTCTTGGCCGAGGCAATGGCGCCAGCGCGCCGTCGAAGATCTTCAGAGCATCGCTTTGAGCAACTTGGCCATTTCAGACGGGTTGCGGGTGACTTTGAAGCCACACTCTTCCATGATCGCCAACTTGGCGTCGGCGGTGTCGGCGCCGCCCGAAATCAGCGCGCCGGCATGGCCCATGCGTTTGCCCGGCGGGGCTGTGACACCGGCGATGAACCCGACCACGGGCTTCTTCATGTTGGCTTTGCACCAGCGTGCGGCTTCGGCCTCATCGGGGCCACCGATCTCGCCGATCATGATCACGGCATCGGTATCGGGGTCGTCATTGAAAGCGCGCATCACGTCGATGTGCTTCAAGCCATTGATCGGGTCGCCGCCAATGCCCACGGCACTGGACTGACCCAAACCAATCTCGGTCAGTTGGGCGACGGCTTCATAGGTCAGGGTGCCGGAACGCGACACCACGCCAATGCGGCCCTTGCGATGGATGTGACCGGGCATGATGCCGATCTTGATCTCGTCGGGTGTGATCAGGCCCGGGCAGTTGGGGCCCAGCAGCAGGGTCTTTTTGCCACCGGCGGCTTCCTTGGCCTTCATTTTGTTGCGCACTTCCAGCATGTCGCGCACCGGAATGCCCTCGGTGATGCAAATCGCCAGGTCGAGGTCGGCTTCCACGGCTTCCCAAATGGCAGCGGCGGCGCCGGCGGGAGGCACATAAATCACCGACACCGTGGCGCCGGTTTGATGCGCAGCCTCTTTGACCGAAGCGTAGATGGGAATGTCAAAGATTTTCTCGCCCGCTTTTTTCGGGTTCACGCCGGCGACAAAGCAATTTTTGCCGTTGGCGTATTCCTGGCATTTCTCGGTGTGGAATTGACCGGTCTTGCCCGTGATGCCTTGGGTGATGACTTTGGTGTTCTGGTTGATGAAGATCGACATAATGGGGTCCTTCGCGGCCCGGCTGTGCCGAGCCCAATCATTTATTGAACAGCAGCCACAACCTTTTGGGCGGCCTCGGCCATGCTGTCGGCGCTGATGATGGGCAGGCCCGACTCGGCCAGCATCTTCTTGCCCAGCTCTTCGTTGGTGCCCTTCATGCGCACCACCAGCGGCACACTCAGGTTCACGGCCTTGCAAGCCGTGATCACGCCGGTGGCGATGGTGTCGCAGCGCATGATGCCGCCGAAGATGTTGACCAAAATGGCCTTGACCTTGGGGTTCTTCAGCATGATCTTGAAGGCCTCGGTCACTTTCTCGGGCGTGGCGCCACCGCCAACATCCAGAAAGTTCGCCGGCTCGGCGCCAAACAATTTGATGGTGTCCATGGTCGCCATGGCCAAGCCGGCACCGTTGACCAGACAGCCGATGTTGCCGTCCAGGCTGATGTAAGCCAGATCAAACTTGGAGGCTTCCACCTCGGCCGGATCTTCTTCGTCCAGATCGCGGTAGGCCACGATCTCGGGGTGGCGGAACAGCGCATTGCTGTCAAAGTTGAACTTGGCATCCAGCGCGATGATGTTGCCCTGGCTGTCGCAATTCAGGGGGTTGATCTCGACCAGCGAAGCGTCAGTGGCCATGTAGCACTGGTAGAGCTTTTGGAACACATCGGCGGCTTGCTCGGCCGACTTGCCGCTCAGGCCCACGGCCTGGGCGATCTTCAGTGCTTGCGCTTGACCCAAGCCGGTCAGCGGGTCGACCAATTCGGTCACGATCTTTTCGGGCGTCTTGTGCGCCACTTCTTCAATGTCCATGCCGCCTTCGCTGGAGGCAATGAACGCGATCTTCTGACTGGCGCGGTCGGTCACGACCGACACATAGTATTCCTTCTGGATGTCGGCACCTTCTTCGATGTAGAGGCGTCGCACCTTCTGACCTTCGGGGCCGGTCTGATGAGTCTTGAGTTGCATGCCCAGGATCTGGCTGGACAACTCTTTGACTTGCTCGATGGATTTGGCCACTTTCACGCCACCACCCTTGCCGCGTCCGCCAGCGTGGATTTGAGCCTTGACCACCCAAACCGGGCCCCCCAATTTTTGCGCGGCTTCTACCGCCTCTTGCACCGTGAACGCGGGCACGCCTCGCGGCACTGGCACGCCGAACTGTCGCAAGATCTCCTTGCCTTGGTACTCGTGAATCTTCATGAGGTCTCTCTTTGCACAGGTGGAAACACGTGAAGTGAAACGTTGCGATCTTGCGAAAGCGTTTGGTCTTCACCATTCTGAAATGTATCATGTTGCGTTGCACCAACCTGATTCCTCGCTGACAAATCATGCCCACCGTTTTCATCGATGGCGAAGCCGGCACCACCGGCTTGCAAATTCGCGACCGCCTGGCCCAAATGCCCCGGGTCACTGTGCTCTCCATCGACCCGGCCCGTCGCAAGGACCCGGCGGCCAAACGCGACATCATGGCCCAGGCCGACCTGGTGGTGTTGTGCCTGCACGATGACGCCGCCCGCGAATCGGTGGCCATGATCGATGCCCTGAATGGCCCCAAGCCCCGCATCATCGATGCTTCCACCGCCCATCGCACCGCACCGGGGTGGGTGTTCGGCTTTCCCGAACTGTGTGCCGGACAAGCCCGGGCTGTGCGTCAGGCCGAGCGCGTGGCCAACCCCGGTTGTTATGCCACCGGGGCCATCGCCATCTTGCGCCCGCTGATCGATGCTGGCTTGATCTCCCCTGATTTTCCGGTTAACTTGCCGTCAGTGAGTGGTTACTCTGGAGGTGGCCGAACGATGATCGAGGCCTATGAGGCTGGCACAGCGCCTCTCTTCGAGGCCTACGCCCTGGGCTTGCAACACAAGCACGTGCCAGAGATCATGCAATACACCGGCCTGACCCGTCGCCCCTTGTTCGTGCCGAGCGTGGGCAACTTCCGTCAGGGCATGCTGGTGCAGCTGCCGTTGCATTTGGACGAGCTGCCCGGTCGCCCCCAAGCGGCCGACCTGGAGGCGGCCTTGCGCGCCCATTACGCGCGCACCGAGGGCGGCTGTGTGCAGGTCTGCGCGGCCACCGAGGACGGCAAACTGGACGCCACGGCCCTGAACGACACCAATTTGCTGGAGATTCGGGTGTTTGCCAACGAGGCTCAACGGCAGGCCGTGGTCATCGCGCGATTGGATAACCTGGGCAAAGGCGCCAGCGGCGCGGCGGTGCAAAACCTGCGCCTGATGTTGGGCTTGTGAAGCACGGCTTCAGGTTGCGAATCGTCACCCTGCCGCATCGGGGTCCAAGTCATCGGCGCGGGTGACCCGGCGCACCACCTCGGCGGCAAAACCACGCGCCAGCAAAAAGCGCATTTGCTTCGCTTTCTCTTTGGCGTCGGCGGCCGGTGCGCCGAATTTTTTGCGCCACACTTCGCGGGCGCGCGTTTCTTCGGTCTCGCGCAAACGATCCATGGCCTGTGCCACGGCCTCTGCCCCCACCCCTTTTTGTTGCAACTCGCGCCGCACCCGTTGCGCACCCAGGCGGGTGGCGCGGGTGTGCAACACCGACTCGACCACCCGAGCCTCGCTGATGAAGCCCTTGGCTTGCAAGTCGTCCAGCGCCGCTTTGAGCTCATCGGGGTCGGGGTCGTGCCGCGCCAGTTTTTGTTCCAGCTCGGTGCGGGTGTGCTCGCGCAAAGCCAGCAAACGCAAGGCCCGGCCCTTCAGTGAGGGGCCGGTGCGCTGCGCTGGCTCGGGGTTCAGGTCCATTTCAGGCCAGATGTGTCAAACGCTGGCGCGTGAAGTTCATGCTTCATCGGCGGACTCCGACCCCGCCAGCAAAGGAATGCCCAGCGATTCCCGCACCTTGTTTTCGATCTCGTGCGCCAGCTCGGGGTTCTCGCGCAGGAACTCGCGCGCGTTGTCGCGCCCTTGGCCGATTTTTTCGCCGTTGTAGGCATACCAGGCGCCCGACTTCTCGATGATGCGCTCGTTCACGCCCATGTCGATGATCTCGCCCTCGCGGCTGATGCCCTCGCCAAACAAAATGTCAAATTCGGCGGTCTTGAACGGGGGTGAAACCTTGTTTTTCACCACCTTCACTTTGGTTTCGTTGCCAATCGCCTCGTCGCCCTTTTTGATCGTGCCGGTGCGGCGGATGTCGATGCGCACCGAAGCGTAAAACTTCAGCGCATTGCCGCCGGTGGTGGTTTCGGGCGAGCCGAACATGACGCCGATCTTCATGCGGATCTGGTTGATGAAGATCACCATGCAGTTGGTCTTTTTGATGGTCGCCGTCAGCTTGCGCAGCGCCTGGCTCATCAGGCGCGCTTGCAGGCCGGGCAACGAGTCGCCCATCTCCCCTTCGAGTTCGGCCTTGGGCGTCAGCGCCGCCACCGAGTCGATGACGATCAGATCCACCGCGCCCGAGCGCACCAGGCTGTCGACGATCTCCAGCGCCTGCTCCCCGGTGTCGGGTTGGCTGATGAGCAAGTCGGTCAGGCTGACGCCCAATTTTTGCGCATACTGCACGTCCAGCGCATGCTCGGCGTCGACAAAGGCGCAGGTGCCGCCCTGCTTTTGCATTTCGGCGATCACTTGCAGCGTGAGGGTGGTTTTGCCCGACGATTCCGGGCCGTAGATTTCGACCACCCGACCCCGTGGCAGGCCGCCGACCCCCAGGGCGATGTCCAGACCCAGCGAGCCGGTGGAGACCACCTGGATGTCTTCAATCGCCTCGCCCTCGCCCAGGCGCATGATCGTGCCCTTGCCGAATTGCTTTTCAATTTGCGCCAGCGCGGCTTGCAGGGCTTTGGCTTTCTCGCTGTTGGGGGCCAGGCCTTTGACGGGTGCGTCCATGAGATTTTCCTTTTGAAACATAAACTTGGATGAAAACCCAGTCACTGGCTCAAAACACAGGCTGGATGCTTGAACAGTAATGTAGCGCACTCATAAAACGCAAACAATACATTTTTTGGTCAGTTTGCCTTATCATTTAAACCGCATCTGACACAAGCCCCGACATGCATCCATCCCCCCCTCGCGCGCAGGACAGCAGTCCGCCGATCACGCAGGCTGACTGGCGTCGCACCCACTTGGGCCGATTGCTGGGCCATGCCATGCGGCGCTTCGACGCGCGGGTGCTTGAACTCATGGCACACCAACCCGAGGTGCCGCTGGCGTTGTCCAACCTGGCGGCTCGGCATCAGGTCAGCGCCGCCCACATCCACATCACCCGACACCTGTCCCTGCAAGGCTCGCGCCTGAGCGAATTGGCCGACAGCGCCGGCATGACCAAGCAGGCCATGGGCGATCTGGTGGATCAATGCGAGGCTTGGGGCTTGGTGCAGCGCGTCCCCGACGAACGCGACGCCCGTGCCAAGCGCATCGTCTTCACGCCCAATGGGCTCGATTGGCTCCGGGCTTTCGAGTGGGCGGTGGGGCAGGCCGAGGCCGAATTGCGCCAAGGTGTGGGTGACGAAGTCGCCACCGTATTGCGTCTGGGGTTGGAAATTTACGCCGGCGAGTCCGATGGTTGAAACCCCAAGCCCCAAAGCCTGAAAAAAAGGTTAGCATTTCGCTCAAAAGAGACACAAAAGAGGACGACATGCGCATACTCATAGCAGAAGACGATCAGGTGCTGGCCGATGGTTTGTTGCGCACATTGCGCGCGTCCGGCGCCGCTGTGGATCACGTGGGAACCGGCACCGAGGCTGACGCGGCGCTCATGACCACCGACGAGTTCGACCTCCTCATCCTCGACCTGGGCTTGCCCAAAATGCACGGCCTCGATGTGCTCAAACGCCTGCGTGCGCGTGGCAGCGCAGTCCCCGTGCTGATCCTGACCGCGGCCGACGGGGTCGAAGAGCGGGTCAAGGGCCTTGACTATGGGGCCGACGACTACATGGCCAAACCCTTCAGCTTGCAAGAGCTCGAAGCCCGGGTGCGAGCCCTCACGCGGCGTGGCATGGGCGGCACCTCATCGGCCATCAAGCACGGCCCCTTGGTCTACGACCAGGCAGGGCGCGTGGCGACCATCGACGGCAAGATGGTCGAGCTCTCGGCCCGTGAGTTGGGCCTGCTTGAAGTCTTGCTGCAACGCGCCGGCCGGCTGGTCAGCAAAGACCAACTCGTCGAGCGGCTGTGCGAATGGGGTGAAGAGGTCAGCAACAACGCGATCGAGGTTTACATCCATCGTTTGCGCAAGAAGATCGAAAAAGGCCCGATCCGCATCGCCACCGTGCGCGGACTGGGCTACTGCCTGGAAAAAATCCCGAATTGAAATTTTTTCAGCGCGAGCAACGATCGCTGTTCGGGGAGATCCTCGATTGGATGCTCACCCCCTTATTGCTCTTGTGGCCCATCAGCCTGGTATTGACCTGGTTGGTGGCCGAGGGCATCGCCGGCCGCCCCTTTGACCGTGCGCTGGAGTACAACGTCCAGGCCTTGGCACAGCTGGTGCGCTCCGATGGCGCACGCGTCGAGTTCAATCTGCCGGCACCGGCGCGCGAGATTTTGCGCGCCGACGACATCGACTTGATCTACTACCAGGTGCTTGGCGCCCGGGGTGAGTTTCTCAGCGGTGAACGCGACTTGCCCTTGCCCGGCGAAGAAGAGCGCGCCATCAGCGGCGTGGTCATGTTGCGCGACGACCAGATGCGCGGCACGCCGGTGCGTGTGGCCTATCTCTGGATTCAGGTCGAGATGCCGGGGGCCACCCCGGTCCTGGTACAAGTCGCCGAAACGCTGGAGAAGCGCTCCATCCTCGCGACCGAGATCATCAAGGGGGTCATGCTGCCCCAGTTTGTCATCTTGCCCCTGGCCGTTTTGCTGGTCTGGTTGGCGCTGGCGCGCGGCATCCGCCCGCTCAACCGACTGGAAGAACGCATCCGCTTGCGCCGGCCCGATGACCTGAGTCCGCTGGACGACCGCACCGTTCCGCTGGAAGTCGCACCCCTGGTCACGGCCATCAACGGGTTGCTCAATCGGCTGAAAGACTCCATCGCGACGCAAAAGCGCTTTTTGGCCGACGCGGCCCATCAACTCAAGACCCCGCTGGCAGGCTTGCGCATGCAAGCCGATCTGGCCCAGCGCGAAAGCTCCAGTGCGACCGAACTCAAGCAATCGCTGCACCTGATCGGCCGCGCCAGCATCCGCGCCACCCACACCGTCAACCAGTTGTTGGCGTTGGCGCGGGCCGAGAGTGGCAGTGCCAGCCTGGGGCGACAGAGCTGCGATTTGGTGGCCCTGGCGATGGACGTCCTGCAAGACTCGCTCCCGCGCGCCATGGACAAGCGCATCGATCTGGGCTACGAGGGCGTTGAGCCCGGCAGCCCCGGCGTCAAGCTGGAAGGCAATCCCACCTTGCTCAAGGAACTGATGCGCAACCTGGTCGACAACGCCCTCAACTACACCCCCTCCAGCCCCGATCATCCCGGGGTGGTCACGGTGCGGGTGCTGGCCGATCGCTTCGGCCATGTGGCCGTGTTTCAGGTCGAAGACAATGGTCCGGGCGTGCCCGAGAGTGAAAAAGAGCTGATTTTTCAGCCCTTTTACCGCGCCTTGGGCAACGAGGTCGACGGCTCAGGGCTGGGGCTGCCGATCGTGCTGGAGATTGCCCAGCAGCATGGGGCTCAGGTTCATTTGGAAGATGCCCATCCCGGGCGTTCGACGCCCGGGGCGAAATTCTCGATCCGTTTCACCAGCACGGATTGAGCGCACACAGCGTCGGCTTCAACCCTTGTAAAGGTTCAGCGTCAGGCGTTCGCGCTCGATGGTGCGCGCCACGCCGGGTTGGGCGGCCACCTGTTGCACATGCGCCCACAGCGTGGCGCGGTGTTCCGGGTTGTGGCCGGCCATGCTGCCCCAACGCGTGAGGGTCAGTGCATAGGCATCCAGCGGCCCCCATTGCCGGCCGCTCAGCCACGCCTGCCCACGAGCCTGTGCATCCCGCACCAGTTGTTCCAGTTCATCCAGCAATTGGGCGTATTGCTTCACCGCGTGTTGCCGGATCTGGTCTTGAACATCAGCAGACTCGTGGTACTTTTGCGGCATGAACACATGCGTGAAGGTCGGGTGAACCGTGTTGTTCATCCAGGCCAGGGTCGACAGCGCCTGGCTGCGCGCCATCGGGTCTTGCGGCAAAAACTCGCGCGCCGGGCACAACCGGTCGATGTGCAGGCACAGCGCCACGATTTGGGTCAGTGCCGTGCCGTCCTGAACGAGTACCGGCACTTGCCCGCGCGGGTTCAGGCTGCGAAAAGGCTCGGCATTTTGCTCGCCCTTGTGCAGTTTGACCATCATGGGTTCAAACGCCAGCCCGCTGTCTTCCAGCATGGCGTGGGGCACAAAAGAACAGGCGCCGGGGGCGAAATACAGTTGCATCATGGTTGTCTCCTTGCAGGTTCCAGGGCATCGGGTCGCAATTGCTGCTCAAAACGTTCAGGTTCGTTGGCGCGTTGCGGGGCCCAGCCCCAGGGCGCAAACGCATCACGGCTCCAGGCGGCCCAAGCCACATTCATCACCAGCAAAAGCAAGGCCAACCATTTCATGATGGGTTTCATTTTAGAGGGCGCACGCTGACTTCGGCGCTGTCGATCCGGATCCGCCCCCGGGCGCCATCGATCAGCAAGGCTCCGTCGGCATCGATGCCGGCTCCGATCCCGCTGGCCCCCTGACTGGTCTGGATCGGCTGGTCGCGCAGCACATCGCGCTGCGCATAACGGCCCAGCCATTCAGCCGGCCCGCGTTGATTGAATTGCGCGAGCATGGCCAGCAGTGTCGGCGCGACCTGAGCCAGCACGGCACCGGGGTGCGGAGCTGGGCCCCAATGGTCCAGGCCGCGCGGTGCGATGGCGCCGGTGTCCACCTCGGGCGTGCGCACATTGAGGCCCACGCCCACCAGCGCATAGCGACCGGTTTGTGGGGGCGCCATCGGCAGGGTCTCGATCAGGATGCCGCCCAATTTGGTCGGCGCTTGCGGGCGTGGCCAGTGCCACAGGTCGTTGGGCCACTTCAGGCCCAGGCCCAGTTGCATTTCGGGATCCAGGGCCTCGACCAGCGCCACCCCCACGGCCAGGGACAGACCCGCCCAGCCAGGGGGATCAAGGGGCAGACCCAGGGTAAAGGTCAGGGCGCTGCCTGCCGGGGTCACCCATGGCTTGCCCAACCGCCCCCGGCCCGCCGTTTGGCGCTCGGCCACCAGCAGCACCGGCTCGGCATGGCCTTGACGCAGGCGGCGCGTCAGTTCGGAGTTGGTCGAGTCGATTTCGGGCAACCACTCTATGCTGATGCCGGGCCACAGCGGCACCAGCTTCAGCCACAGGTCTTCCAGCGCCCAATCGGGTCGGCTCATGGCCTTCAGCCCTTTTTCTTGGCCTTCTTTTTCTTCTTCTCGGGCTGTGCCTGCGCCAGCAGGGTGCCCCGGCAGTTGCGGTGGCCGCACCAGCACGGGTATTCGGCTTTCAGTTGTGGCGTCAGCGGCTCGTCGATCATCAGTCCGTAGTCGTAGTTCAACTCTTCCCCGGCCTTGATCGCGCGCAAAGACTTGATGAACACCCGGCCCTCGACCTCGTCAGCCTCGCAATTGGGATTGCAAGAGTGGTTGATCCAGCGCGATGAATTGCCGCCGTACAGGGCGTCAATGACGCGATTTTCGTCAATGTGAAAATAAAAGGTGTGGTTGGGGTCGTTCGGGTCATGCGGGTGGCGCCGCAAGGCCTCGGGCCAGTCGATGATCTCGCCGGTGTATTCAATGATGGTTTCGCCCGCCGGGATCGGCACCAGTGCAAACACGCCTTTGCCATGAACGCCCGAGCGGCGGGTCTGAATGCGACGCTGGGAAGAAGGGTTTTTTGTCGACACGGCCAAACTCTGGTAAGTTGAATACATGTGCACGCATGCGCGTGTGTGTGCGTGCGCGCCTGCGCACGCGCGAGGTTGCATTGTAAGCAGACACGCCAGGCGTGTCTGACGAATCAGAAAAGAAGGTCAGAAAGAAGATGAGCAAGACTTTGGTGATCGCTGAAAAGCCCTCGGTGGCCCAGGACATCGTGCGCGCCCTTACCCCCCAGGCGGGCAAATTCGACAAACACGACGATCATTTCGAAAACGACCAGTATGTCGTGACCAGCGCCGTGGGCCACCTGGTGGAAATCCAGGCCCCCGAAAAATACGACGTCAAGCGTGGCAAGTGGAGTTTTGCCCACCTGCCCGTCATCCCGCCGCACTTCGACCTCAAGCCGGTCGACAAAACCAAGACCCGACTGAACGCCGTGGTCAAACAGGCCAAGCGCAAAGACGTCACCCGCCTGATCAACGCCTGCGACGCCGGTCGCGAGGGCGAGCTCATTTTTCGCCTGATCGAGCAATACGCTGGCGGGGCGAAAGGCTTGGGCAAACCGGTGCAACGCCTGTGGCTTCAATCCATGACCCCGCAAGCCATTCGCGACGGCTTTGCTCACTTGCGCAGTGAAGACGACATGCGCGGCCTGGCCGAAGCCGCACGCAGCCGCTCCGAAGCCGACTGGCTGGTCGGCATCAATGGCACGCGTGCTTTCACCGCCTTCAACTCCCGCGACGGGGGCTTTTTCCTCACCACCGTCGGTCGCGTCCAGACCCCTACCTTGGCCGTCGTGGTCGAGCGCGAAGAACAAATCCGCCGTTTCGTCAGCCGCGACTACTGGGAAATCCATGCCCAGTTCCAGGCTCAGGCGGGTCTCTATCCGGCCAAATGGTTCGATCCCGCCTGGAGGCGCAGCGACGACGGCGAGCTCAAGGCTGACCGCGTCTGGAGCCTGAAAGATGCGGTGACCATCGCCGACGCCGTGCGCGGCCGCACCGGCAGCGTCACCGAAGAAAGCAAACCGGCCAACAAGGCCAGCCCAGGCCTGTTTGACCTCACCAGCTTGCAGCGCGAGGCCAACGGTCGCTTCGGTTTTTCAGCCAAAACCACCCTGGCACTGGCCCAGAGCCTGTACGAGCGCCACAAAGCCCTGACTTACCCCCGTACCGACTCGCGCCATTTGCCCGAAGACTACGTGCCGGTCGTCAAACAAACCTTCGAAATGCTGGCCGACAGCGGCATGAAGCACCTGGCCCCGCACGCCCTGGTGGCCCTGAACCAGTCTTACGTGCGCAAAATCCCGCGCATTTTCGATAACAGCAAGGTGTCCGACCACTTTGCCATCATCCCCACCCTGCAAGCCCCCAGCGGGTTGTCGGAAGCCGAGCAAAAACTCTACGACCTGGTGGTGCGGCGCTTCATGGCCGTGTTCTACCCCAGCGCCGAGTACCTGGTTACCACCCGCATCACCCAGGTTGCGTACGCCGGCAAGACCCACCACTTCAAATCCGAGGGCAAGGTGCTGGTCAAACCGGGCTGGCTGGCCATCTACGGCAAGGAAATCGACGAAGACGATGCCGACGGCAAGACCCTGATCGCCGTTGAGCCCAACGAGACCGTGCGCAACGACACGGTCGAGCCCAAAGGGCTCAAGACCCGGCCGCCGGCGCGCTACAGCGAAGCCACTTTGCTGGGCGCCATGGAAGGTGCGGGCAAGCTGGTCGATGACGACGAATTGCGTGAGGCCATGCAGGAAAAGGGCTTGGGCACTCCGGCCACTCGCGCGGCCATCATCGAGGGACTGCTGAACGAAAAATACATGATTCGCGACGGCCGCGAACTCATCCCGACCGCCAAAGCCTTCCAGCTCATGACCCTGTTGCGCGGCTTGCAGGTTGAAGAACTCTCGCGCCCCGAGTTGACCGGCGAATGGGAATACAAGCTGGCGCAGATGGAGCAGGGCAAGCTCTCGCGCGAGGCCTTCATGCAAGACATCGCCGCCATGACCGAGCGCATGGTGCGCAAAGCCAAAGAATACGACCGCGACAACGTCCCCGGCGACTACGCCACCCTGACCACACCCTGTCCCAAATGCGGCGGCGTGGTGAAGGAAAACTACCGCCGTTACGCTTGCACCGGCGCCCATGGCGACGCCGAGGGTTGCGGATTCTCTTTCGGCAAGACACCCGGTGGCCGCACCTTTGAATTGGCCGAAGTCGAGCAATTCCTGCGCGACAAGCGCATCGGACCTCTGGAGGGCTTCCGCTCCAAGGCCGGCTGGCCCTTCACCGCCGAAATGGCTTTGGTTTACAACGAAGAAGAGCAGAACTGGAAACTCGAATTCGACTTTGGCGACGACAAAAACGCCGACAGCGGTGAAATCGTCGACCTCAGCAGCCAGGCTGTGCTGGGCGCTTGTCCCAAATGCGGCGCATCGGTGCGCGAGCACGGCAGCAGCTATGTGTGCGAAAAGTCGGTGCCCACCGATGCCCAGCCCACCCCAAGCTGTGACTTCAAAACCGGCAAGATCATCCTTCAGCAACCTGTTGCGCCTGAGCAAATCATCAAGCTGCTGGAAACCGGCAAGACCGACTTGCTGGACAAATTCGTCAGCATGCGCACCCGGCGAGCCTTCAAAGCTTTCCTGGCCTACGATGCCGAGCAGGGCAAAGTGATTTTCGAATTCGAGCCCCGAACCAGCAAATTCCCGCCCCGCAAAACGGCGGCTGGCGCGTCGCGAACGGCTCCTGCCGCCGCAGGGAAAAAAGCAGCCGGCAAAACGGCCGCCCCAGCTGCGGCCAAAAAGGCTGCGGCCAAAAAGACCGCCGCCAAGAAAGACAAGGCCCCGCGCGCCGGCAACCTCACACCCAGCGCGGCGTTGCAAGCCGTCATCGGAGAGGGTTTGGTGTCACGACCTGAAGTGACCAAAAAGCTGTGGGATTACATCAAGGCCCAGGGCCTGCAAGATCCCAAAGACAAGCGCACCATCCGCGCAGATGACAAGCTGCGCGCCGTGTTTGGCAAGGACTCGGTGACCATGTTCGAAATCGCCAAGGTCATCGGCCCTCACCTCAGTTGAGCCCGGGCCGAATGCGGCCCGGATTTCAGCGTGTGTGCTGCAGCAGCGCCCACACCCGAGCCGGGGTGAGTGGCATCTGCAACTGCGGCGACAGATCGGCGCGACCGTTGCGCGCCAGCGCATCGGCCACGGCGTTCACCACCGCCGGGGTGGCCCCGATGGTGCCGAGTTCGCCCACGCCCTTGACACCCAGCACGTTGTTTTTGCTGGGCACGCTCTGGTCCATGTGGGTGTTGAACCAGTCGGGCATGACGTCGGCGCGCGGGGCCGCATAGTCCATCAGCGAGCCCGTCACCGGTTGACCCGAGCCGGCGTCGTAGACCATGTGTTCCATCAGCGCCTGGCCAATGCCTTGCACCGCGCCGCCATCGAGCTGACCGCGCACGATCATCGGGTTCACCACCCGACCCACGTCATTCATGGAGCTGTAGCGCACCACCGCCACCTCACCGGTTTGCGGATCCAGTTCGACCTCGCAAATGTGGCAGCCGTTGGGCCAGCTGGGTCCACTGGCGGCCGTCTTGCTGTCGAGTTCGATCCGACCCTGAGCCTGGCGCTGCGCCAGCTGACCCAGGCTGATTTTCAGGTCGGTGCCGGTGACCCCAAACTGGCCCTGGGCATAAACCAGGTCAGCGGGTGCGGCTTCGAGGGCTTCGGCCGCCAGTCCCCGGGCTTTGTCCAGCGCCTGTGCGGAGCCCACGCTGATGGCCGACCCACCGGTGAACAGCGAGCGCGAACCCGCGCTGCCAAACCCGTTGCCCCGGTCGGTGTCGCCCAGCACCACCCGCACTTGCGACAAAGGCACATCGAACACATCGACCACCAATTGCGCCAACGAGGTGGCGATGCCTTGGCCCATTTGGTTGACCGCGCTGAACACCTCGATCACGCCATCGGCCATGATCCGCACATTGACGTTTTCTTCCAGCGCATTACCGCCGGTCCACTCCAAAAAGGTGGCGATGCCCAGGCCACGCCAAAGCCCGCGTTGCTTCGATGCCGCCGCACGCGCGGCAAAGCCGTCCCAATCGGCCAGCTTCAGACCCTGCTCCATCATTTGGCCAAAGGCCCCGGTGTCGTAGGTCTGGCCCATCGGGTTGGTGTAGGGCATTTGCTCGGGCCGAATGAAATTGCGCCGGCGAATCTCCAGTCGGTCGATGCCGCTGACCCGCGCGGCCTCATCGATCAGCCGTTCGATGTTGAAAATGGCCTCGGGACGCCCGGCACCCCGGTAGGCCCCGGTGGGCGCGGTGTTGGTCATCACCGCCGTGTAATGAAAATCGATGCATCCCATGTCGTAGACGCTGGTCTGCACCCAAGGACCGATCATGATCTGGATGCTGACGCCGGTCATGCTGGGATAAGCGCCCGTGTTGGCCCGGGTCTTGATGCGCAACGCCAGGATCTTGCCTTGCTCGTCCAGCGCCAGTTCGCCGTGGCACTCGATGTCGCGTCCGTGGCAACTCGACAAAAACTCCTCCGAGCGATCCGCGATCCACTTCACCGGCATTTGCAATCGGTGGGCGCAGCAGGCCACCACGATGTCTTCGGGATAGGCGCCGGTCTTCATGCCAAAGCCACCGCCCACATCGCCCACCAGCACCCGCACCTGGTCGTCTTTGAGGCCCAGCAAATCGCACACTTGGGTTCGAATGCCGGTTGGCATCTGCGAGCTCATGCGGATCACCAGTCGCCCGCCTTCAACATGAGCTTGCACGCTGCGCGGCTCGATCGACAATGCCGCTACCCGCTGGTTTGTGATGTCCAGTTTCACCACATGGCGTGCCCGGGCAAAAGCTTCTTGCGCCTTGGCGGCGTCGCCATGGCGCGATTCGGCCACGATGTTGTCGGGTGCGTCGCAGATCAGCGGCGCATCCGGGGCCAGCGCATCGGACAGCGTCACCGCATGCGGCAGCGGTTCATAGTCCACCTGCACCGCTTCGGCAGCGTCGCGCGCCTGTTGTTCGGTGTCGGCCACCACGGCCACCACACATTCGCCGACAAACCGCACCCGATCCACGGCCAAAATGTGGCGGTCCGGCGAAGCCGGACGGCCGCCGTCGGCGCGCTTGTGCATGATCGGCTTGGCCATCACTTTCACGCCCGCCTGGTGGAGCTCAGCCCCGGTCAGCACCAGACGCACGCCGGGCATCGCCATGGCCTGCCGGGTGTCGATCGACACGATCCGGGCATGCGGGTGCGGTGAGCGCACAAAACACAAGCGGGTTTGGCCATCATTGCGCACATCGTCTGTGAACTGGCCACGGCCGGCCAGCAAGGCATCGTCTTCCAGGCGCTGGACTTCGTGTCCGCTGCCAAATCGGGTTTGTAAGGTGTTCATGCGTTCTATGATAAGGCCCATGAATACCCGTTGGAAGCCCAGTGTCACCGTGGCGGCGATCATTGAACAAGATGGTCGATACCTGCTGATCGAAGAGCACACCCCCGAAGGTTTGCGCCTGAACAACCCCGCCGGTCACCTCGAGCCGGGCGAAGACCCCATCTCGGCCTGCGCCCGCGAGGCCATCGAGGAAACCGCCCACCCCTTTGAGCCCGACCATCTGGTCGGGGTATACCTCTCGCGCTTTCAGCGCCCGTCCCGTCCCGGTCACGAGGCCGAAGACATCACCTATTTGCGCTTTGCATTTGGCGGCAGGGTCGCCGCGCCTGAACCCCATCGCTCATTGGACCAGGGCATCGTTCGAACCTTGTGGATGACGCCGGACGAAGTCCGTGCGTCCGCAGACCGCCACCGCAGCCCCCTGGTCTTGCAGTGCATCGAAGACCATGCCAGGGGACAGCGCTTTCCTTTGTCCGTCCTCTACACCCATCCGGCCGTCACTTCAGGCTGAGGGCTTGCGGTTCACCAGCACGATCCCTGCCGCCACGCCCGCCAGGGCCACCACCAGCCCCGGCGACAAGGACTCGCCCAGCCAAAGCGTACCGAACATCAGGGCAAACACAGGCGTCAAAAAAGCAAATGTGCTCAACCGGGTCGCCGGGTAGCGACTCAGCATCCACATCCAGATCAAATAGCTGGCAAAGGCCCCCACCGCCGCCTGGATCGCGATCGAGCACCAGGCCCAGGCGCTGAAATCCAGCCGCAACTCTTCACCCAGAGCCCAGGCCACCACGGGCAAAACCAGCGCGCAATTCGCAATTTGATACAACAACAACTTTTCCGGGCTGATCCGCCCGGCCGCCGTGCTGCGAATGGCCACCGTCGTCAGCCCCCAAAACGCACCTGCGCCCAAGGCCAACAAGTCGCCCAGCCAATGGTGCGGGCCATTCGCCTGCAAGCCGTCTCGAAGGGCATAGGCCACCGCCGAAAACGCCAGCAGCAAACCCGCCCACTGCATTTTGCCCATGCGTTCGCTTTTGACCCAAAAGGGCAGCAGCAGGGCCACCCAAAACGGGGCTGTATAAAGAAAAATCGTCAACCGCGATGCCGTGGAATGTTGCAGCCCCAGATAAATGCAGACGAACTCGGCTGAAAACAGCAAGCCGATCCAAACCCCCGCACGGCCACTGCCCTGACTGTCGCGCAAGGCCACGCCCCGCCAGCGCATCCAGATCAAGAGCAAGACCGTTGCCAAAATGAAACGCAAAGCCGCCTGCCAGACCGGACTGACCTCGGCCAGCGTGGCCTTCACCAGAACCTGCTGAAAGCCCCAAAACACGCAGCAGGCCAACAAAACCGTGCCGGCCAGGGCATCCAGTTGGGTTTTACGCTGATCCATGTTGGGGCACTCTTGTCATAATGGTTGCACTCTAGGATAACCGCTCCATGCTCCAAGAACGAATCGAACCCGCCTGGCTCGACGCCTTCGAAACCGTGCTGGGCCGCTGTGGCGTGGCTTCGGGCACCCCGGTGGCCGTGCTGTGCGAAACCCAAAGCCGCCCCATCCTGGTCGAGCTGGCCCGTTTGGCCGCCGCCCGCCTGGGGGCGCAGGCCTACCTGGTTCAACTCACCACCCCGGCTGCAGCCCCCGGCTTGCCCGTCATTCGCTCCACCGGGGCCAGCGCCGCCTTGCAGGGCCTGGGGCCGGTCGTTCAGGCCCTGGCCGCATCCACCGTCGTGGTCGATTGCACTGTCGAAGGCCTCATGCACGCGCCTGAATTGCCCGCCATCCTGGCCGGTGGCGCCCGCATCATTTACATCAGCAACGAGCACCCCGAAACCCTGTGCCGCCTGGTGCCCGATGCAGGGCTCGAAGCCAACGTCAAAGAGCACATCAAGCGCATGCGCGCCAGCCGCCGCATGCAAGTCACCTCAGCCGCCGGCACCGACCTCAGCATCGAGCTCCAGGGGGCTGTGGTTGGCGGCAACTGGGGCACCACCGCGCGACCTGGCACCCTGACCCATTGGCCCGGCGGCCTGGTGTTGGCCTTTCCTCGCGCCGGCAGCGTGCAGGGCACCCTGGTGCTGGCCGAGGGCGACGTCAACCTCACCTTCAAACGCTACCTCGAAAAACCCGTCACCTTGCGCATCGCCAATGACCACATTGAGGCCATCGCTGGGCAGGGGCTCGACGCCGACCTCATGCGCAGCTACATCGCCGCCTGGGGCGACCGTTCAGCCTACGCCGTCAGCCACGTCGGCTATGGCCTGAATCCGGCCGCCCGCTGGGACAGCATGGCTTTGCTCGACAAACGCGACTTCAACGGCACCGAGCTGCGCGCCTTTGCCGGCAACTTCCTCTACAGCACCGGGGCCAACGAGGTCGCCGGTCGGCACACCTTGGGCCACTTCGACTTGCCCATGCGCCAGTGCACCATCTCCCTCGATGGCGCCGTGGTCGTGCGCGATGGGCAACTGACATGAGCCGACTGCCCACCCACTCCATGCTCGGCTCGGGACCCTTGGTGCTCTTTTTGCACGGCATCGGCGGCGGCCACCTGGCCTTTGCACCACAACTCGAAACCTTTGCCGAAGCCGGTTACCGGGCCGTGGCCTGGGACATGCCCGGCTACGGCCACAGCGATCCCATCGAACCTTACACCTTCAAGGGCCTGGCCGAACGCTGCATCGCCCTCATCGAGGCCCTGGCCACCCGGTTGGGCCAGCAAGTCACTTTGGTCGGTCACAGCATGGGCGGCATGGTGGCCCAGGAAGTGCTGGCCCGGCGACCCGAACTGATCCAGAACCTCGTCCTGTGTGGCACCACCGCCGCCTTTGGGCGAGCGGATGGGGCTTGGCAACAGCAATTCATCGATCAGCGCATGGCCCCGCTCCTGGCTGGCCAAAGCATGGCGGATTTGGCGCGCCAGTTGGTCCCCGCCATGGCCGGCCCGCATGCCTTGCCTGAAGGTCTGCGACTGGCCGAACACTGCATGGCCGGTGTCAGCCCCGGCACGTATCGGCGCGCCCTGGAGGCGCTGGTCACCTTCGACCGGCGTGCCGAATTGAGCCAAATCTCCGTCCCCACGCTCCTGATTGCCGGCGAGCACGACCCCAACGCCTCACCCGAAGCCATGCGCAAAATGGCCGATCGCATCATGGGCAGTCGCTTGATCGTCATGCCCGGCATCGGCCACCTCATGAACCTTGAAGCCCCCGACGACTTCGATCGCCAGTTGCTACAATTTCTGCAACAAAGCCGTCCCGTCGTCCGGCACTGAAGATGGATTCGATGGCTGCGAGTCAGACTAAACGCATGGGGTTTGAACCGGGCCGGCGAGGGCTTGGGCGTTTCTCATGTAAGCTATCGGTCAGCAAATTACATCAACCGGCGCGAGTTTCACCCCTTGCGCTCAGAGGAGTCGTTTCATGCAGATAGGCGTCCCAGCCGAAACCATGGCCGGAGAAGCGCGTGTTGCCGTCACCCCCGAGACGGTAAAAAAGCTCGTGGCTCAGGGCCACGAGGTTCGCGTTCAGTCCGGTGCCGGCGTCGCAGCCAGCGTCACCGACGAGGCCTATGTCGCCGCCGGTGCTCAAATCACCGATCTGGCCGGGGCCTATGGCGCCGAGCTCGTGCTCAAAGTCCGCGCCCCCCAAGCCCCCGAACTGGGGCATGTCAAACCCGGCACCACCCTGGTGGGCATGCTCAACCCCTTTGACGCCGAGGGCCTGCAACGCCTCGCCGCCGCCGGGCTGACCAGCTTCGCCCTCGAGGCCGCGCCGCGCACCACCCGTGCGCAGAGCATGGACGTGCTCTCCAGCCAGGCCAACATCGCCGGCTACAAGGCCGTCATGATCGCCGCCGACCGCTACCAGCGCTTCTTCCCCATGCTCATGACCGCCGCCGGCACCGTCAAGGCCGCCCGCGTCGTCATCCTCGGTGTGGGCGTGGCCGGCTTGCAAGCCATCGCCACCGCCAAGCGTTTGGGTGCCGTCATCGAAGCTTCCGATGTCCGCCCCAGCGTCAAAGAACAGGTGGAATCGTTGGGTGCCAAATTCATCGACGTTCCATACGAAACCGCCGAAGAAAAAGAAGCCGCCGAAGGCGTCGGCGGCTATGCGCGACCCATGCCCCAAAGCTGGCTCGACCGCCAAAAAGCCGAAGTCGCCAAACGCGTTGCCCAGGCCGATGTCGTCATCACCACCGCCCTGATCCCCGGCCGTGCCGCCCCCGTGCTGGTCACCGAAGAGATGGTCAAAAGCATGAAAGCCGGCTCGGTCATCGTCGACTTGGCCGCGCCCCAAGGCGGCAACTGCCCGCTGACCGAACCCGGCCAGACCGTCACCAAGCATGGTGTGGTCATCGTCGGCGAAACCAACCTGCCTGCATTGGTGGCCGCTGACGCCAGCTCGCTTTATGCCCGCAACGTGCTCGACTTCCTCAAACTGATCCTGCCCAAAGAAGGCGGCATCAAAGTCGACATGGAAGACGACATCGTCGCCGCCTGCCTCATGACCCAGGGCGGCGAGGTCAAAAGGAAATAATCATGGAACTGGTATCTCCCACCATCACCAACCTCATCATTTTCGTGCTCGCCATCTACGTGGGTTACCACGTCGTCTGGACCGTCACCCCCGCCTTGCACACCCCCCTCATGGCAGTGACCAACGCCGTCTCGGCCATCGTCATCGTCGGCGCCATGCTCGCCGCGGCCCTGACTGAAACCGGCTTGGGCAAAACCATGGGCGTGTTGGCCGTTGCGCTGGCTGCCGTCAACGTCTTCGGCGGCTTCCTCGTCACCCGTCGCATGCTCGAGATGTTCAAGAAGAAAGACAAAAAACCGGCATCAGGAGACAAAGCATGAGCATGAATCTGGTCACGCTGCTCTATCTGGTCGCCAGCGTTTGCTTTATTCAGGCCCTCAAAGGCCTGTCTCACCCCACCACCTCCATCCGGGGCAACATCTTCGGCATGACCGGCATGGCGATTGCCGTGCTCACTACCGCTGCGCTCATCGTCCAGTTGGCCTCCGATGGCGGCGTTGGCATGGTCTATGTCCTCATCGGCTTGCTGGTTGGGGGCACTGCGGGTGCCATCATGGCCCAGCGCGTCGAAATGACCAAAATGCCCGAGTTGGTCGCTTTCATGCACAGCATGATCGGCTTGGCTGCGGTCTTCATCGCCATTGCGGCCGCTGTCGAACCCCAGGCCTTCCAGATCGTGGCCAAAGCCGCCGACGGCACCATCCCGCCCATCCCCACCGGCAACCGCCTCGAGCTGTTCCTGGGTGCCGGCATCGGTGCCATCACCTTCAGCGGCTCCGTCATCGCTTTCGGCAAACTCTCGGGTAAATACAAATTCCGCCTGTTTCAGGGGGCACCCGTCGTTTTCGCCGGACAACACAAGCTCAATCTGGTGCTCGGTCTGGCCACCGTTGGCCTGGGCCTGGTCTACACATTCACCCAGGACCCGATGGCGTTTTATGCCATGCTGGCCTTGTCCTTCGTCATGGGCGTGCTGATCATCATCCCGATTGGCGGCGCCGACATGCCGGTGGTCGTCTCCATGCTCAACAGCTACTCCGGCTGGGCGGCAGCGGGCATCGGCTTCTCGCTCAACAACAGCATGCTGATCATCGCCGGCTCGCTGGTGGGCAGCTCGGGCGCGATCCTGAGCTACATCATGTGCAAGGCCATGAACCGCTCGTTCTTCAACGTCATTCTGGGTGGCTTTGGCGGAGACGCCACCGCCGCTGCCGGCGGGGCCCAACAGCAGCGCAACGTCAAAAGCGGCAGCGCCGACGATGCTGCCTTCATCATGGGCAATGCCGAGACCGTCATCATCGTGCCCGGCTACGGACTGGCGGTGGCTCGCGCCCAGCACGCCGTCAAGGAACTGGCTGCCAAGCTGACCGAAAAAGGCGTCAACGTCAAATACGCCATCCACCCGGTGGCCGGTCGCATGCCCGGACACATGAACGTTTTGCTCGCCGAAGCCGAAGTGCCCTACGACCAGGTCTTCGAAATGGAAGACATCAACAGCGAATTCGGACAAGCCGACGTGGCCATCATTTTGGGCGCCAACGACGTCGTCAACCCGGCGGCTCATGTCAAAGGCAGCCCGATTTACGGCATGCCCATTCTGGAAGCCTACAAAGCCAAAACCATCATCGTCAACAAGCGCTCCATGGCCGCCGGCTATGCCGGGCTGGACAACGAGCTGTTCTACATGGACAAAACCATGATGGTCTTTGGCGATGCCAAGAAAGTCGTCGAGGACATGGTCAAAGCCGTCGAGTGACCGGGACGGCCCGGCCAGACGTTTCGGTGTCGCTGCAACAGGAGGAATCATGACTGATCGCCCGTGGTTGTCCGCTTACCCCCCCGGGGTCCCTGCCGATGTCGATGTTCAGGCCTACAGCTCGCTGGTGGGCTTGCTCGAAGAGGCCTTCCGGCAATACGGCCCGCGCGTGGCTTTCAGCTCGATGGGCAAAACACTCACCTATGCCGAGCTTGACGCGCAAAGCCGGGCCATGGCGGCCTACCTTCAGTCTTTGGGCTTGCAGCAGGGTGACCGCGTCGCCCTCATGATGCCCAACGTCCTGCAATACCCCATTTCGGTGGCGGCCGTCTTGCGAGCCGGCTTCGTTGTCGTCAACGTCAACCCCTTGTACACCGCGCGCGAGTTGCAGCACCAACTCACCGACTCGGGGGCCAAGGCCATCATCATCATCGAGAACTTTGCCGCCACTTTGCAGCAGTGCCTGGCGCAGACGCCCGTCAAACACATCGTTTTGTGCGCCATGGGCGATCGGCTGGGCCTGCTCAAGGGTGCCATCGTCAACCACGTGGTGCGCAAAGTCAAAAAACTGGTGCCAGCGTTCCAGCTGCCCGCCCCGGTTCGCTTCAACCAGGCGCTGGCGCAGGGTGAATCGCAAACCCTGAAACCCGTCAAACTGGGACCTGACGACCTTGCCGTGCTCCAATACACCGGCGGCACCACCGGCGTCTCCAAAGGGGCGGTGCTGTTGCATCGCAACGTCATCGCCAACGTCATCCAGTCCGAGGCCTGGAACGAACCGGCCATGAAGCAGCTGCCGCCCGACCAGCAGCAGACCAACGTTTGCGCCCTGCCGCTTTATCACATCTTCGCGTTCACCGTGAACATGATGCTGTCCATGCGCGTCGGTGGCAAGAGCATCCTGATCCCCAACCCGCGCGACATCCCGGCCGTCCTCAAAGAACTCTCCAAACACGTTTTTCACAACTTTCCGGCCGTCAACACCCTCTTCAACGCCCTGGCCAATCACCCCGACTTCAACACCGTCAACTGGTCCAACCTCAAGGTTTCCCTGGGCGGTGGCATGGCGGTCCAAGCGGCCGTGGCCAAACTTTGGCTGGAAAAAACCGGTTGCCCCATCTGTGAGGGCTACGGCCTGTCCGAAACCAGCCCCTCGGCCAGCTGCAACCCCACCACCGCACGCGAGTTCAGTGGCACCATCGGCGTGCCCATCCCTGGCACCCGCATGATGATCGTCGACGACGAGGGGCAGCCAGTTCCCATGGGTCAGCCGGGCGAAATCGCCATCCAGGGCCCCCAAGTCATGGCCGGTTATTGGCAGCGTCCCGATGAAACCGCCAAAGTCATGTTGCCCGGCGGCTGGTTCCGCACCGGTGATGTCGGCGTCATGGACGAGCGCGGCTACTTCAAAATCGTCGACCGCAAGAAAGACATGATCCTGGTCAGCGGCTTCAACGTCTACCCCAACGAAGTCGAAGAAGTCGTCGCTTCTTGCCCCGGCGTCCTCGAATGTGCCGCCATCGGCATCCCCGATGCCGAGTCCGGTGAAGCCGTCAAACTGGTTGTCGTCAAAAAAGACCCGGCCCTCACCGAAGACCAGATCCGCACCCACTGCCGCGCCAATCTGACCGGCTACAAACAGCCGCGCGTCATCGAATTTCGCACCGAACTCCCCAAAACCCCGGTTGGCAAAATCCTGCGCCGCGAACTGCGCCAACCGGCGTGAAAATCGGCCTGATGGGGGCGCTGCCCCAAGAGCTTCACCTGATTCTGGCGCAGGCCAGCGGTCAACCTGACCGCTGCGGCGGGCGCGAGTTTTGGTCCGGGCTTTGGCATGGGCACGACTTTGTCGCCGTCCTCTCGCGCATCGGCAAAGTTGCCGCCGCCAGCACGGCCTCCCTCCTCATCCAGCGCCACCAGGTGGACGCCATCGTCTTCACCGGCGTCGCCGGCGGCTTGGGTGAGCACATTCGGGTCGGCGACGTCGTCATCGGCGCCGAGTTTTTGCAGCACGACATGGACGCATCGCCCCTGTTTGCTCGCCATGTCATCCCGCTGGACGGCATCAGCCGCTTTCCAGCCGACCCCGACTGGAGCCAGCGCCTCTTTCAGGCCGCGTGCCATGCCCTGTCCGGCATGCAAGCCGACTGGCCGCAGGGCTGGCACGACATCGACCTCAGCCAGGGCCGGGTTCACCATGGCCTGATCATCAGCGGCGACCGCTTTGTCAGCACCAGCACGGAAAGCGCCGCCCTGCGGGCCGAAATCCCTGACGTCCTGGCCGTCGAAATGGAAGGGGCCGCCGTCGCCCAGGTCTGCCGCGACCATGGCGTGCCCTTTGGCGCTGTGCGCCTGATCTCCGACCGCGCCGACGACACCGCCCATCCCGACTTCCTGCGTCTCGTCAACGACCTCGCCGCCCCCTTCGGCCTCCACCTCATCGACCACCTGTTGCAAAAAACCAACCATTAATTGGGGTCAGACCCCAATTTCTGCACTGTCGCCAAAAAACAACCATTAATTGGGGTCAGACCCCAATTTCCAGGCGTCAAGTCACTGGCGTTGGCAAAGTTGACTGCCGAAGTGGGCTTTAAGGCGGGGCATCTGTTTGCGGGCAACAGCGAATCCTGCTACACTCGTGGGCTCACCTGTCAAAAGGTGAGTTTTATCAACCCTCTTTCGCAGACCAAACACGGTGGCCAATTGAAGTCGCCGTGGCGGAAGTACAGGAGTCAAAACAATGTCTCAAAGCACCCGTTTGGGTTTGCTGGGGCGCAAGGTGGGCATGATGCG
>JACCEE011528402.1_pt1 | contig 122772 bp, 96 predicted proteins | sample 7449931 | NCBI WGS metagenome assembly JACCEE01 (sample SAMN15323457, study PRJNA562643) | freshwater metagenome | isolation source: river surface water | place: USA:Blue River Watershed | collected 2017-08-19
CGTTCGGTTTCAGCGTCAGCGCTCCCTTGAAGTCATTGATGGCTTCGGGGTATTTCGTGGCCGCAACATTGGCATCGCCCGAGGCCAGCAGGCGGGTGTAGTCGGCTTCCAGTTTCGCTTTGTCGGCCTCCAAACGGGCAATTAATGCTTCTGTTGAGGCAATTTTATCCGTTGCAACCTGATCGTTAGGTTTAATATTTAGTGCCTGACGATAGTTAATCAGTCCCTGAGGATATTTTTTCGCGCCAACATTTTGATCGCCCAATGCAATTTGTCTTTCGTACTCAGCCTGTTTTTTGGCCTCGTTCTGAAGATCTTTCATATCTAAAGCCAGTTCCTTCAGCTTTTCTTTAACAAATTTATCGTCGGGCTTAATTTTCGAGGCTTCTGAATAAGCCCTGTAAGCATCTTGCAATTGAAGCTTTTGCTCTAAATCCATCGCTTCTGCCAGTTTCTTATCGAAATCGCCATCTCCAAGTTGCTTCAGCGCCAAATCAATCTCGTTTTTAATCACTTTATCGTCGATATAAATACGGGCATCGAAGTTATCAAGCACACCATCAGGCGAATAGACAATCTTTCCGATAACCTTTCCTTCGAAACTCATTTTAGTATCAGGAACGACAGGATAAAGCGTTACAACAACCAGATAGGGAGGAAAGACACTGTCCTTTTCCCACACTCCTCTCGGAATTATGGTTGAAACATCGATAATTTTATCGTAGTAACCTTCTTTGGCAAAATCAATACGATAATCGGTCTGATAATTAAGCTGCAAATCAAATCTACCTGAATTATTGACTGTTATACGTTTCTCAACATTGTTGTTTTCGAGGTTGGTCAATGAAACAACGGTTCCGGCAGGATCGCCTTTTTCGAGTTTTATGCGACCTGGAATCTGAAAGAATGCATCAGCATTTTGCGCGAAAGCATGATTAGACAGATAAATGGCAGTAAATAATATGATAATTCGGCAATAGGATTGAAACCGCATAGAGATATCAAAATAAAGTAAAACAATTCAGCTAATCAGGTAACAACAATATTACCAATTTTGGAGGTAAAAAACAGCAAGAGAGCGGGAAAAAGATGGATTTATGACAATTTGTTCAATAGCATTAACTTTTATCGGTTTTGCTGCTCCAGTTGAACTTCACGCAAGCGACTGTGGAACATCCCGTAAGCAAAATAAATTAACAATCCGATCCCCATCCATATTCCAAAACGGCTCCAGTTGGTTAATCCCAATTCGCTCATCAGATAAAGGTTAGTCAGCAAACCCAGTACCGGTATCAAGGACCATTTTCGCCATACGGCAAAGAAAGAGATTATGACAGAGGTAATCATGAAGAATGCAAACGGCAGAAAATGAATCAGGGACGGAAATTTTGCGGGATTAAAAAATGTCCCGGTACCATCGGAGTCCGATTTAATAATAAGCACAGCCAGCGCCAGCCAAATTGGCAAAAGGAAATAACGACTGTTCAGGTAAGGTACAACAAATCCACGTTGTTCGTTGTTACGTGAACCGTGCGGATTTACGACAAGAATCCCGCCCGAAACCAGTACAAAAGCAAACAATGTCCCGATACTGGTCAGGTCGGTTACTTCTGTGAGGTTCATAAACAACGAAGGAACAGCCACAATGAAACCGGTTACAATGGTTGAAAATGCTGGTGTTTTGTATTTTGGATGGATTTTTGAAAATATTTTGGGCAGCAAACCATCGCGGCTCATGCTCATCCATATTCTGGGTTGACCAAGTTGGAAAACCAGTAATACGCTGGCCATTGCGACAACAGCACTCACGGCAATGATACCCGATAATCCAGAAAGGTTCAGCCGGGAGAAAACAAATGCCAGCGGATCGGCAACCCCTAATTCGGATGATGGCACCATACCAGTAAGCACCAAACTGACTGCAACATACAAAATAGTGGTAATCATTAATGCCAGAAACATTGAAACGGGTAAATCACGTCGCGGGTTTTTACACTCTTCGGCAGTTGTTGAAATGGCATCAAAACCAATATAAGCAAAGAAAACACCCGAAATACCTTTCAAGACTCCGGCGATACCATTGGGGGCAAACGGGCTCCAGTTTTCGGGATTGACATAAAATGCACCGGCACCGATAACCAGTAATAGGATCCCGATCTTCAAAAGCACCATAATATTGTTGGTTGTTTTCGATTCGCGGATTCCAGCATAACAGATCCAGGTAATTAAAACAACAATCATAAAGGCGGGGATATCGCCAATCAATCGTATACCCATCAGTGTCGGGGCTGTAGTCCAGGCAGACCAAGCTTCCTGTAATGCGGGGGAAAGTGAATCCATAGCATTTCCCGAAGCAAGGATGGCACTGGCTTCGTTAAACCCACGCGATGCGGTGAGATAATCAGTTGTGAGAAAATCAGGAAGATGAACGCCTGTCCCATTTAGTAAACCCGTCAGATAACCCGACCATGAGATAGCTACGGCAATATTTCCGATGGCATATTCCATGATTAATGTCCAGCCAATAATCCAGGCAACCAGTTCACCAAAACTGGCGTAAGCATAAGTATAAGCACTTCCGCTGATGGGAATGGAGGAGGCAAATTCGGCATAACACATGGCCGACAAGCCACAGGCAATGGCTGTAAAAACGAACAGAAGCGAAACTGCAGGCCCGCCGCTGGCAGCTGCATTTCCAATGGTACTGAAAATACCTGCCCCCACTATAGCAGCCACACCAAGTGCAGTTAAATCGGTTACACTCAGCGAACGTTGCATGGCATGACCTTCAGCTTTTTGCCGTGCAGATTCGCTTAGAATATGAGCGATAGATTTCTTTCTGAATAAGTTACCTGTTTTCAAATTTAGATTTTTACCTGATATCCGAAACATTTATCGGAAAATCAGAGGCAAATATCTCAAATTAAGTAGAACTATTGATTAACAAATAATTAATTCTGATTATCCTTGATCAATTTTCCGCTGATACGCAGTAGTTCTGTCTCTGATATTTTAGCCTGATACTGAGCTACGAGCAAACTATTCTCAGCCTCAAGTTGCGACAACTGGATTTGTCGTAAATCGATATCGCTCATCTCGCCTACCCGATATTTCTCGAATGCAATTTTGGTATTCTGAACTGCAACTTTAAGATTGGCTTCTTCCAACTTCACCAATTTCAGGTTCGACAAATAATCATTATACACCTGAAATAAAGTTGATTCAATCTGCCTTAACGTTTGCTCGTATTCGTATTTTGAGCTCTCAGCTTCAATCCGCGCATTCGTTGCCTGACGACGCTTATTCCCCCCATCAAAAATCGGGATGGTAAGGTTTAAACCAACTACCGGCCCAACACTTCGGTTGGCGCGGGTTTGGCCATAATCGTTCTTAACATTCGAATAGTTGTAGTCGGTAAAAAAGCCAAGTTGCGGATATTGAGGTGAATGGGCAATGCGGTAGTCGAGATTGGCCACCAAACTGCGCTGTTTGGCCAGTTGAACAGATGAGTTTACTGAGGCCAGACTATCTTTAATCGGCATGATGTCGATAATTTCGCCAAATGAAATGGTGCTTTCGGTTTCAAAATCGGTTTCGGGAGCCACTACCAAAATGGTATTCAGATTTGCTTTCGCATTTTTCAACGCAACTTCCTGACGCAGATAAGAGGCACTGTCGGCATTTAAGTCAGTTGTTGCCTGTAAAAAAGCCAACTCCGAAGCTGAACCTATTTGATATTTCTTTTTCACCAACTCAAAACGCACATTCGAGAAATTGATGGCATTTTGCAAAACCTGCAATCTGTTGGATGACTGAACAACAGCAGAATATGACATGATAATCTCGGAAAGGACATTCTCGACAGTGGTTTTGTATGCGGTTTCGCCCATTGATTCCAACATCGACAGTTTATCTCGCCTCAGAAACATCCCGAAGCCGTCGAAAAGCGTCCAGTCGAGCGAAGCGCCACCCGAAAGTGTTTGCGAATTGGCATTGCTGGTTTTGGTTACATTGCCAAGTTGATCTTTATTTTCAAGCGACAAATAACTACTTCGGAAAGAACCTGTTGCACCTACTGTCGGTAAAAATCCGGCATTCCCCAACGTGTTGTTGTTTTGTGAGATCTCGGCATCGTTTCCGGCTATCAGAATAGAAAAATTGTTGCTTAAGCCTTTAGCCAGCGCATCCTGAAGGGTAAGCCGCTGAAGTTGTGCCGATGCTGAAAGCACAGCTATCAGCAGATAAATCAGTATTGTTGTTTTTTTCATATCTAACCAATCGTCAAACTGTTAGTCTTCAATTTCGGCGTTCAAATCCTCAATATCGTCATCTTCTCTCTTTTTTCCCGAAATGAAACTGTAAAGAGCAGGAATTACATAAAGAGTCAGAAGCAGCGAGAATAGTAATCCGCCAATAATGGTAATCCCCATTGGCACACGGCTCTTGGCTGCAGCTCCGAGTGCCAGCGCAATCGGTACAGCTCCCAGAACAGTAGCCAAACTAGTCATTAAGATAGGGCGTAAACGCAATGTTGCAGCCTCCAGAACAGCCTCTTTCAGCGGATGTCCGGCATTTTTCTTTTGATTGGCAAATTCAACAATCAAAATTCCATTCTTGGTTACAATCCCAATCAAGATTATGATCCCAATTTCACTGAAAATATTTAATGTTTGACCAAAAAGCCATAACGATAATACAGCGCCGGCCATTGCCAACGGAACCGTTAACATCACAATTACCGGGTCGCGATAGCTTTCGAACTGGGCGGCCAGTACAAGGAAAATCAATACTATCGTAAAGATAAATGCATACAACAAGCTACTTGAACTTTCGTCGAAGTCGCGCGAAGTACCAGCAAGTGCAGTCGAAAAGTTTTCTGTCAAAACCTCTTTTCCAATTGCACGCATTGCTTCAATCCCTTCGCCAAGAGTCACTCCTTTTGCCGGTTGCGCCGAAACAGTTGCTGCCACGAAGCGATTGAAGCGGAAAATCTGCGGAGGATTACTCTGATTGGCTATCGTAAGCAGATTGTCAAGTTGAATCAGGTTTCCTGCCGAGTTACGCACATAAATCGAAGATAAATCGTGCGGATCGTCACGGTTCACTCGGGTTGCCTCTCCAATCACCTGATACTGTTTGTCGCGAAGGACAAAGTAGCCGTATCGTTGCTGACTAAAATAGAGTTGTAGCGTTTCAGCAATATCGCGAACGGTAACACCCATCGTTTTAGCCCTGTCGCGATCGATATCGATCCTCACTTCGGGTTTGTTAAACTTCAGGTTCACATCGACTACCTGAAAAGAGGGATCATCAGCCGCTTTATCCATAAATTTCGGCAACACCTCTTTCAGACTTGCAAAATCGGGTGCCAGGATTACAAACTGAACTGGCAAACCGGCGCCTCTTCGAGATGTAGAAATGGTCTGTTCCTGAGTTGCATAAGCTCTGGCAAAATTGTATTTGCGAAGAACTCCGTTGATATAGTTGGCAATATCGTCCTGCGAACGGTCACGTTCACCGGGAGGCATTAAACCAATACGGGCAAAACCACCGTTTGTACCACTTCCGGGGCCGGCAGCCGTTCCCACCATCAATGTTGTCTTTTCAGGAATGGTATCCAAAAAGTTGGCTACTTCATTCATATATTGATCCATTGCCTCGAAGGCGGTTCCTTCCGGGGCCGTGACCGAAATCATCAAACGACTTTTGTCTTCCATTGGAGCCAATTCCGAAGGAAGTTTACTTCCGATGAAAAGAATGATAAAGAGCGAGATACCGACAATAACCCAGGCAATCCACCCCTTATTGATAAACCAGCGAAGCGACCGGTTATAATTTTCGGTCATTCGCTCGAAAACGCCCTCACTCCAGAGATAGATTTTCGATTCGGAAGTCGATTTCTTCAACATCCGGGCACACATCATTGGGGTCAGCGTCAGTGATACAAAAGCAGATATAATCACCGAGCCGGCTACAGTAATGGCAAACTCACGGAACAACCGACCGGTAATTCCACTTAAAAACATGATTGGCAAGAAAACCGCAGCCAGTGTTATTGTTGTCGAAATAATGGCAAAAATGATCTCTTCCGAACCTTTGTGTCCGGCAACCATTGGTTTTTCGCCTTGTTCTATCTTTTTGTAAATATTTTCGAGGACCACAATGGCATCGTCGACCACCAAACCGGTAGCCAATACAATGCCCAATAAGGTAAGCAAGTTGATGGTAAACCCTGCAATATACATGATAAAGAAAGTACCAATCAGCGAGATAGGTATAGCCAGTACAGGAATAATAGTGGTTCGCCAGTGTCGTAAGAAGACAAAAATAACCAAAACTACAAGTCCGAAGGCAAAAAATATTGTTTCCTCTACCTCGGTAATCCCTTTGCGGATGTTGACTGTAGAATCGTGAATAAGAAACATTTTTAAATCCTTTGGAACTTCGTTCTTAAGCTGCTCCACTCGTTTGTAAAACTCGTCGGCAATGGCTATATGGTTTGAGCCGGGCTGTGGCTGAATCGCCAATGCAATTTGCTGAACCCCATCTTCCCCCCTAAGGCTACTTTTTAGGTTTTCGGCCGTAAGGACCGCGCGGCCGACATCTTTTAGCCGCACTAAAACGCCATCCGATTCTTTGATTAGCAGATTATTGAAATCTTCTTCAGACGTCAGTCGTCCTAAGGTTCGGATAGTCAGTTCGCGTTCGTACCCTTCAATTCTTCCCGATGGAAGCTCTACATTTTCGCGGGTAAGGGCATTGCGGATATCGGTTGGGGCAATTTGAAAAGCCGTTAACCTTTCGGGATAGAGTTGTAACCTCATGGCATATCGCTTTTCGCCAAAAATGCGGATATCGCTTACCCCGGAGATGGTTTGCAAGCGTTCTTTGAAGACATTAATGGCAAAGTCAGTAAGCTCAATCAAACTGCGGTTGTCGCTTTGCAAAGCAAGAATCAAAATGGCATCGGCATCGGCATCCTGCTTGACCACCACCGGAGGATCGCAATCTTGCGGCAGACGGTTCAACACGCGAGAGACTCTGTCGCGTACATCATTTGCAGCTGCCTCCATATCTTCATCGATATTGAATTCGACGGTAATAGAGCTGCGGCCATCGCTGCTCGATGAAGTTAAAGTACGTATACCGGCAATACCGTTAATCGACTCTTCGAGCGGCTCGGTAATCATGGTGGCTATTACATCGGCATTCGCACCTACATATGAGGTTGAGACATTGACAATCGGCGGATCGACACTCGGATACTCGCGCAAACCAAGCAGCGAGAAGCCGACTGCGCCAAACAGCAACAAGACAATTGAGAGTACCGACGCAAGTACCGGCCTTCTTATACTCAGTGAAGCAATATTCATTTCCGATTTTTTAAATATTGTTACTGAACCAATTTAACTTTAACAGGCATTCCCTCTTTAATTTGCAGCAAACCACTCGTTACGATGGTATCGCCGGCAACAATTCCCTGCAAAACTTCGACCTGCATTCCATCTCTGAACCCTGTTTTTATATCGATTGGCGAGGCTTTTCCATCTTTAACAACAAACACCTGTTCGCCTTTCAATACGGGAAATACAGCCCTTGCCGGTATAACAAGTGTCTCTTTCTGTGGGGTATAGTTCAATTTGATACTGGCAAAGAGTCCCGGGAAAAGCTTCATCGAACTATTCGGGCAAATTGCCCTGATTTTAATTGAACGGGTTTCTGCATCGATTTTCGATTCTGTTGCATATATTTTTGCATTGAAAACATCTTCAGAGCTTTCAACAGAGAAATTAATGTCCTTTCCTACAGCTAATTCCGACAAGAATTTTTCAGGAACTGCAAATTCAACCTTGATAGGATCGAGTTGCTGAAGCGTAGTAATCACGGTTGAATTCGAAACAAAAGCACCTTCGCTCACTTTACGCAACCCCACAATACCACTGAATGGCGCAATTAACTCAGTTTTCGAAATCTGCGCGACCAACAAATCTCGCTCTGCTTTTAGCGTATTCAGCTTATTTTCAGAAACATCAAATTCCTCCTGACTGATTCCTTTGATCAAGAAAAGTTCCTTTTTACGCAGCAACTCTTTCTCGGCTAGCTCGATTTGCAACTGATTTTTTTTCAGTTGTGCCTGCAAATCGGCATCAAACATTTTTACCAGTTTATCGCCTTTTCTAACCGTTGATCCTTCTTTAAAATTGATTCCTGTTACCTTGGCCGATATCTCAGGCCTCAACTCAACCTCTTCATTGGCAAGCAAGGTTCCGGTATACGAGTATGCCTGGTCGAGTACGGAAGTATTGGCAATCATTCCATTAACCTCCATAGCAGAACGTGCCTGCATGGTCTGAATGCCTGTTTTGGCTTTTTCTTTGCATCCAAAAAAGAGCAATAAGCCGGCTGACAGCACAAAATAAGAGATTCGTTTGAGCATCATAGCAGTAATTGTCAGTTTATATTGAGAATTTGGAAATACGCACCTTAATATGTAACCTCTGATTTGACTAACAATTCAACAAAAAGATTAATGTAAAAATAAAAAAAAGAGGGGAAAACCCTCTTTTATTTCGTTACGGCATAAAAGCACCTTATCGGTGAATTGATTTTGCCTTCGGCAACCAATTTTTTAATGGCTTTGTCGACCTCCTTTTTGTCAACACCTGAAACTTCGGCGATTTCGCCACCTTTCATCGGTTTACCCGATTTTTCCAATGTTTGATAAACTGCATCTTTGGGATCCATAATATAAATGTATTAAAGTTTAGAAAGCCGGCTTAACAGGAAGTGATCGGCCAACACAAGGGCAGCCATCGCTTCGACTATGGGCACCGCACGGGGCAGCACACACGGATCGTGACGTCCTGAAACATTTACAGTCGTTTCGTTTTGATATTTATCGACTGTTTTTTGTTCTTTCAGCAAAGTGGCAATTGGTTTAAATGCCACCCGCCAATAGATATCCTGTCCGTTTGAAATTCCCCCCTGAATGCCCCCTGAATGGTTGGTCTGCGTAGAGATTCCGGTTTCGCTTTTGACAAAAATATCGTTGTGTTCAGAACCGGATAAACGAGTACCGCCGAAACCTGACCCATACTCAAAACCTTTTACCGCGTTGATTCCGAGCATCGCACGCCCCAGATCGGCATGTAATTTGTCAAAAACGGGTTCACCCCAACCGGCAGGCACTCCGGTGGCCACACCACTAATCACGCCGCCAACGGTATCGTGATGATGACCAGCATATTCAATGCGTTGAATCATTTTTTGGGCTGTATCTGGATCTGGACATCTGACAATATTTTTCTCCGTCAACAGCAAATCCAATTCGTGATAAGGCTTTTCAATCTCAACTTCGCCAACCTGTGAAACATAAGCGTTTATGCTGATTCCCAGAGTTGCCAGCAGTTGTTTGGCAACGGCACCTGCTACCACTCGGGCCACCGTTTCGCGGGCTGACGAACGTCCGCCACCTCGATGATCGCGAAAACCATATTTTTGGTCGTAGGTAAAATCGGCATGCGATGGTCTGAAAAGATCCTTAATATTATTGTAATCAGACGAATGATGATCTTTGTTTCGCACAATAAAGCCAATAGGCGTTCCGGTAGTTTTGCCTTCAAAGATCCCTGAAAGAAACTCTACGGTATCGCTCTCCTGACGCTGGGTGGTAATATGCGACTGACCTGGTTTTCGCCTGTCAAGTTCGTACTGCACCCTTTCAGGGTCTAATGGTAAACCTGAAGGGCACCCGTCAATAACACCACCAATAGCAGCTCCGTGAGATTCACCAAATGATGTGAGCCTGAATATTTTACCAAATGTATTCATATCATAGAAGCAATAAACCCGAAGTTGATACTCCGGGTTTATAAAAATAGCATTTTCAGCAATGCTAAAAAATATTTTTTTAGTGACATCCGCAACCGCCGCTACCACAGCCAGAGTCGTCACAACTATCGCCACAGTCGTCGCTTCCGCAACCACCGCTGCCACAGCCACAACCGCCGCCAACATTATAAGCAGCCATCAATTCTTGCTCGGTGGCATCACGAACCTCAAGAATTTCGCCTTCGAAATGAAGATCTTCACCTGCAAGCGGATGGTTAAAATCCATGGTAACAGTTTCTTCCTGAACCGAAACAACCAATCCATCCATACGCTGGCCCTGAGCCGACATCATCGGGATTGTATTTCCGGGTGTCAACATCTCTTCATCAACTTTGCCATTGACTTGAAAAATTGACTTCGGCAAATCGACAACCGCTTCGTCATTAACTTCACCATAGGCATCTTTGGCCTGAATATCGATAACAAATTTATCGCCGGCTGCTTTGCCTGAGAGATTTGCTTCGAAAGCCGGGATCATCATTCCTGCGCCATAAAGGAAAACCAACGGGTTTTCGGATCCGGCGCGTTCGAATACATCGCCTTCTTTACCATCCAATTTCAGCTCGTAAGTGAGCGAAACCATCCTATCTTTAGAAATTGTCATAAATACCTGATTAATTAATTATTTTGTTTTGCAAAGTAAACAGGATAATCTGGAACTTCAATCTCTTCGTACGAAAATTGAGTCAATTTTGTTATAATCAAATCAATTTTAAGAAGGAAACAGGCGAAATTAAGCCAAATTTTAAAGGTCTGTTTCGTCGAACGAATAACGGATATTGTCCAAACAAACGTAGGCAGGTGTATTCATGCCCCAATCACCTGTATCGGTCGATTCGAAGTTAAAGCTGATTTTATTGACTTTTCCCAGCGACTTCAAATCAACTTTCGTCCATTTACCAACGATATAATCTTTGCTATTGTCGGTTGCCCTATAATCGGCCAAATAGAACTCAACTGAACCCACCTTGGTTCCGGCAGTATTGTAGCCATCAATCGTTACTTTAAACCAGTCGGGATCATTCCCGGTGGTACCGCCAAATTTTTTTGAATAGGCATCTCCGTTTTTCATTGACAATCCAACATAAGTACTGTTACAAAGCGAAATGCTTTCGATAGTACACGCTTTACCTTCGGCAAATGTTGCAAATGCATCTCCGCTGTAAGGCAAGTAAAAAAGGGCAAATTTGTTGTTGCCATTCGAACTGTCGAAAACGCTGTATTGATTATTGTATCCGGCAGTAGTTGCATCGTGCTCATTCGAATAGGCAAATCCCGACCAACTTCCGTAGGCAGCAGTATAAATATTGTCAAATTTCAAGTCTGTAGTCTGGAAGAAGCCCGAACCATCAGAACCGTTCCAATATCCACCAGTAGCAATGGTCAAATCGTCGAATGTTGCTGTACGGGTGACCGTCGAATCATCCTTGTCGCATGAGGTAAGCAAGATCGTGAAGGCGATTGCTGCGAAATAAAATAGTTTGCAATTTTTCATAACAACATAATTTAATTTTGATTATTAATGAATTAAAGAATTATTGAATCAATAACAGCAAACAGCAACCATTATATAAATTGTCAGCGACAATGTGGCCGTCACCGGATTACCGGAAAAGAATTCACATGTTGAGCCAGCACGACAAATATTTCGCACCAAGGCGAAACAACAGGTTGATTTGCCGGCTTTCTTCAAAAGATAAAAATGAAAAAACACGAGTGTTGTATTCATCTTTGCCGTTTTTCCCGAAAGCAAAAAATAAAAACAAACATCGGCAGGTCTTCTGGCTCATCCGGTTATCTGCGCCTTCCCGTTACCCAATTTCGAACAGTGGCAAATGGTTTCAGACAACCCTTCTATGGACTTACAGCTGCGGGTACAGCTCCGGTTTTACACCGGATTCCCTTTTCATTTGCAGTCGATGACTCAAACTGCAAAACCGAAATTCAACGCAAAAGTAGTGATTAGTCTTACATTCGCAATAGAAATCATCGTATCATTTCGAAAAATAATGAACAATAAATTAACGATAGCGCCGTCCCGGTAAACTATTGAACGCTTTTTTCGTATTTTTATTCCAGTACAAACCGTGTATTTTATGACATCTGAAGAGGCAAAAAACCGTATTCTCCAACTCCAGGAATTAATTGACAAACAGAATTATAACTATTACACGCTTAACCAGCCGGTCATAAGTGATTATGAATTTGACCAGTTGATGAACGAACTGATGACTTTGGAAAAAGCATTTCCTCAGTTTGCCGATGCCAACTCACCAAGCCAGCGTGTCGGAAGTGACATCAACAGGGAGTTTATCCAGGTTACACACCAATATCCCATGCTTTCGCTATCCAATACCTACACCGAAGGAGAAGTAAGTGACTTTGTAGAAAGGGTAAAAAAAATTACCATTGAAATGCCCGAGTTGGTGTGTGAACTAAAATTCGACGGAACATCAATAAGCTTAATTTACGAAAATGGACAATTGATAAGGGCGGTAACTCGCGGCGATGGTGTGAAAGGCGACGATGTCACAGTCAATGTCAAAACAATCAAAACAATACCGCTAAAACTGAAAGGTGATTTTCCACAACGTTTTGAAATCAGGGGCGAAATTGTAATGCCATTCTCGGTTTTTGACGAACTTAACCGGGAGCGGGAAGAAATGGGAGAACCGCTCTTTGCCAACCCCAGAAATGCAGCTTCTGGAACGCTTAAACTACAAAACTCAGCCGTGGTTGCCACGCGAAAACTAGATGCTTATTTGTATCATGTTTTAGGCGAAGAACTTCCTGATGATGGTCATTTTGAGCTGTTGGACCATGCAAGAAAGTGGGGTTTCAAAACTTCAGAGCATGCGCGAAAATGCAATAATATTAAAGAAGTCGCTGCATTCCTGAAAGAATGGGATATCCGACGAAAAGATTTGCCCGTAGCCACCGACGGCGTAGTTATTAAAGTCAATTCGAGGCAAATGCAGGAAGAGCTTGGTTTTACAGCCAAATCGCCGCGATGGGCCATAGCCTATAAATTTCAGGCTGAACGGGTAAGCACAACCCTGCTTTCGGTATCGTATCAGGTTGGGCGAACTGGTGCCGTTACACCGGTTGCCAATCTTGAACCGGTTTTATTAGCCGGAACCACTGTAAAAAGGGCCTCCCTTCACAATGCCGATATTATCGAAAGCCTTGACCTACACCAGAATGACCTTGTCTATGTCGAAAAAGGGGGTGAAATCATACCCAAAATTGTGGGTGTCGATGACCAAAACCGCCATCCAATGAATATGAAAGTTCAATTTATTACCCACTGCCCAGAATGTGGAACCAAATTAATTAGGCAGGAAGGTGAAGCAGCCTGGTATTGCCCCAACGACTCAGGCTGTCCACCTCAGATTAAGGGTAAGATTGAACATTTCATTGGTCGGAAAGCAATGAATATTGATGGCCTCGGCCCCGAAACAATTGAACTGTTATACCATAACGGGTTGATTAAAAATATTGCTGACCTATACCATTTGCAGAAAGAAAATTTGGTTGAATTGGAACGTTTGGGTGAGAAATCAGCTGTAAGAATTCTCGAAAGCATTGAGACTTCGAAGGAAACACCTTTCGAACGCGTTTTGTTTGCACTGGGAATCAGATATGTAGGTGAGACTGTGGCCAAAAAACTGGCCCGCGAAATCGGGTCAATAGACAATTTACTCTCGGCAAACGAAGCGCAGCTTACTTCAATTGGCGAGATTGGCTCGAAAATTGCTGAAAGTATTGTCAAGTGGTCAGCGCTCGGTGAAAACCAGGCATTGGTTGAAGAACTGAAAAAAGCAGGTCTAAAAATGGCAACTGAAGAGACAAAAAGTGAGAAACATTCAAACAAGCTCAATGGCCTCAGTATCATCATATCAGGAACCTTTTTAAAATTTTCCCGTGATAAATTGAAAGAACTCATAGAGAAGAATGGAGGACAGAATGTTTCCTCGATCTCTTCAAAAACAAGCTATATGCTTGCCGGTGAAAACATTGGCCCTGCAAAACTCGAAAAGGCGATGAAGCTCGGAATACCCATTATTAGCGAAGATGAATTTATCCAACTTATAAATTGAAAGTTAATCTTTTGCTAACTATTTTTACGAAAAGAGTAGATTTAAAAACGATTTTATAATTTTGACCCGAAATGATTCGAAAAATTGTAAGTCCTTACATCAGGAAAAGACTTATCGGTTATTACAAAAAGCAAAACCGGAATGCTCATTTACAGAATCTTAGCACAGCCAAGAATGTAGGAATCCTCTGGAACCCGTCAGACGAAGCCAGTATTGAGACTTATGAGTTGCTGAGAAAAGTTCTTAAAGAGAAGGGTATCAGGACAAGTGGACTCGCTTATATCGATTCAAAACGTGAAAAAGAGACACTCGCCACGGTATCCCATTCTGGATTTATCAGGAAGAAAGATGTTAGTTGGGTCGGAAAACCCGACAATGGCGAAATTGATCAATTCATGGCGTTGAAATACGACATAATTATTGACTTGACGATTAAGAAAGTTGTCGCATTACAATACATCCTGATTCATGCCGATTCCCGACTCAAAGTTGGATGGAAAGCGAACGACTACAATTTTTACGATTTGGACATTGATGTTTCAGCCAACCCAAATTGTAAATATTTGATGGATCAGGTAATATTTTATCTGGAAAAAATACAGGACAAAAGTGAGTAAAATGATGGAGAATAGGTTTCGTGGAGCAGGAGTGGCTTTAATCACTCCGTTTAACAGTGATTTTACCATCGATTTCGAAGCCCTTGGCAATATCGTTGATTACCAAATTAGCGGAGGAGTTGATTTTTTGGTTATTCTAGGAACAACAGCTGAAACCTCCACGCTTAAGCCAAAAGAGAAACAAGCGATTATCTCTTTCGTTGCCCAAAGGGTCAACGGCCGGGTACCGCTTATGGCCGGTATCGGAGGCAACGATACGCTGAGTATTGTCGAATCCATAAGAAGTTTTGATCTGTCAGGAATCGACGGAATATTATCTGTGGTACCCTATTACAATAAACCTACACAGGAAGGAATATTCAGACATTACATGGCCATAGCCGAAACATCCCCCCTACCGCTGATTCTGTATAATGTTCCGGCCCGAACCGGCATAAGTATGAGTGCCGAAACCACCCTACGATTAGCCAATGCTTCATCCAAAATTATTGCCACCAAAGAAGCATCAGGTAATTTTGCCGATATCTGTCGAATTCTCAGAGACAAGCCTCAAGGATTTTCGCTTATTTCGGGTGACGATGCCCTGATTGTTCCAACAATTTCATTGGGGGGCGAAGGCGTAATTTCAGTATTGGGCAATCTGCTCCCGGGCACTGTTTCCGAACTGACCCATACCGCTTTGAAGGGAAATTTCACCATAGCAGCAGCCCTTCAACTGAAAATCCAGCGAATCATCGATCTGTTATTTATCGAAGGAAACCCGGCTGGGGTGAAAGCTGCGATGCATATCCGAAATCTGGTTCAAAACCAATTGAGGCTTCCCCTTGTTCCTGTCAGCCAGACCACTTATGATGCGATTGCAGCAGAACTGATGAAATTCGAAAAAGCCTGATTTCAAAGAATTCCAAACGCCAATAAGGGTATATCATCCGTTAGAAACATTTCAAAGCCAACATTTGTTATATGGTAAAGCTTTGTAGCGTTTCGTCGTATCTGTTGAAAAAAGCGTAGTAATCGTCAACCAATGGAGAAACAAAAAGACAATTCGAATGTGCATCATTCCGGATCAAACAATGATCACAACATCGTGGCAGGAGATTTTGCCGATTTGCAAAGCATTTTGGATGCCATTCCACAGCCCACTGCGCTTCTCAATGCAAAATATCAGCTACTGCGATGTAATCATTTCATGGCGCAAATGCTCAGTGAAACAAAAGAATTTGCCTTTCAGAAACGGGTTGGAGATGCATTTGGCTGTGTCAATGCCCATAAAGGTCCCAGCGGTTGTGGTTCATCAGAAAACTGCCAGTTTTGTACAATTCAGTCTGTTTTGAAAGAAGCCGATCAAAGCAATTTGAAAACGACGCACGACTGCCATTTAACACTGGGCGACATGAAAGGACGTTTTAGGTCGCACATGAATCTTCGGGTAACAGTTAGTCCTTTCGAAGCCAATGGGCAGCGGTTTTTTCTTTTTATCATGGTCGATATTAGTAATGATATCAGACGTAGAATGTTGGAACGAATCTTTTTCCATGATGTGCTCAACAAAGCCGGAAATATTACCGGAATTTTGGACCTGCTCACAGCCTATCAAAATAACCAACTCAAATCGGATGAGCTGCTTGGATCCTTAAAAGTTACGGCCAACGACCTCATTGAAGAGATTCTTTATCAGCGCGATCTATCAGCTGCTGAGAACAACGAATTGAAGCCCAAGAACGAAGAATTTCGTTCGTTGGAAATATTGTCGCAAATCAAACAGCAAATCGAGAACAGCGAGATAGCTAATGGCAAAGTGGTCGTCACGGATCCGGTATCGGTCAATCTGATTTTTGTTACAGACGGGTTATTGTTACGGCGCGTTTTGCTCAATATGCTGAAAAATGCACTTGAAGCTGTTAACCGTTCAAGTACGATTACAATTGGCTGTAGACATATTTTGCCGGACAGAATACAATTTTGGGTGCACAACAACACTGTGATGCCTACCGAGATTCAGATGCAATTATTCAATAAATCATTCTCGACCAAAGAAGCCGGCCGCGGGCTGGGTACCTACAGCATCAAGCTTTTAGGCGAAAAATACCTGAAAGGCAAAGTTACATTTGTTTCAACCAATGAAACGGGTACGATTTTCTGTATCGAACTACCAGTCACCCCTTCAGCAGCCCCGTTAAACGACCAAAACAGTTAGCCGATTATCATTATTTGATGCTGTGCTATTTCTTAGGATTATAATATTGCAGCGCTTCAGCCATTTTTTCTTTCAAAAAGGCAATGCGATTTTCGCTGACCGGATGCGTACTCAAAAACTCAGGCATTCCCGAACCGCCCAGTTGTGCCATTCGTTCCCAGAAAGGGACACTTTCATTCGGGTCATACCCTGCCATTGCCATGAATATCAGCCCCATGTGATCGGCCTCGTATTCGTGTTTACGTGAAAATGGTAGCAAAACACCGTACTGGGCACCAATTCCGAAGGCGGCCATTGCCAATTGCTGGGTTTGTTCCGGCTTGTTGGTCAACGCAACCGACAAAGCAGTTCCAGCTCCCTGGGCGACCATTTGTTCGCTCATCCGCTCACTGCCATGTCGGGCAACGGCATGGGCAATTTCGTGTCCCATAACAGCAGCCAATCCGGCCTCAGTTTTGGTAATTGGTAAAATTCCGGTATAAACAACCACTTTCCCGCCCGACATGCACCAGGCATTGATATCTTTGCTCTCAACAAGGTTAAATTCCCATTTATACCCATCGAGATAAGCCGCCTGCCCCTGACTGGTGAAATAAGCCTCAACAGCTTTCGCAATTCTTAGCCCGACCCTTTTCACCATTTCGGCATCCTTCGTATTAGTCGAAAGCTTATTCTCCTTCATAAACTGATCATACTGAGTCAAACTCAGGGCAATCATCTCCGACTCGTTAACCAGACTCAACTGCCTTCTGCCTGTAATCGGCACGGTTGCACACGAAGCCAGAAAAAGGATAAACAATACAAATAATATTCTTTTTATTTTTGCTATCTGTTTCATAACTAAAATTTTAAAGGTTCTCTAAAATCATTTTTCAGATTTAGCAGAAAGTTAATTCAAAAATTGAACACCGCCCTTATTTTTCAAGTAAAAAAAATTCAGTTGCAGATAAAAAAAGCACCCATTTTTCGATGAATGCTCTCTGTTGCGTCTGTATAACGACTATTGATAAATCTCTTTTCGTGCCGAAAGCAATGTATTGTAAAGCAACGAAGCAATGGTCATCGGGCCAACACCGCCGGGAACAGGAGTAATGTAAGCACATTTCGGGGCCACTTCGTCAAATTTGACATCGCCCAGCAATTTCCATCCTGATTTGGTTTTATCTGATTTTACACGGGTAATTCCAACATCGATAACTACAGCACCGGGTTTTACCATATCAGCCGTTAAAAACTCGGCAATTCCCAATGCGGCTACAATAATATCAGCCTGATTTGCAATCTCTTTCAGATTTTTTGTTCTGCTGTGACACAGAGTAACCGTACAATCAATTCCTTTCTGCGAAAGCAGAACACTCATCGGGCGACCAACAATATTGCTTCGGCCAATTACCACACAGTTTTTGCCCGAAGTTTCAATCTTGTATCGTTTTATCAGTTCCATTATTCCGAAAGGGGTAGCCGAAACAAATGACGGAAGACCGGCAACCATTCGGCCGACATTGACCGGATGAAAACCATCCACATCTTTTTGAGGATTGATTTGCTCGATAACTTTATCTTCAGAAATATGTTTCGGAAGCGGCATTTGAACGATAAACCCGTCTATGTCAGCATCATTATTCAGTTTATCAACATAACCTAGCAGTTCAGTTTCCGAAATATTTTCATTCAAACGAATTAGGGTCGATTTGATACCAACCAATTCGCAGGCTTTTACTTTTCCTGCCACATAAGTCTCGCTTGCCCCATCCGTTCCAACCAGAATTGCAGCCAGATGCGGAATTTTATCGCCACTGGCCTTCATTTTGATCACCTCGGCTGCAATTTCGGCTTTGAGTTCCTCAGAAATTTTCTTCCCGTCAATTAATATCATGATTTCAACATTCAGATTAGCGGCGAGGTTTCACCATATTTTTCATATTACCACCCATAGAGACCATTTTCATCATCTTGCGGGTATCGGCAAACTGTTTCAGCAAACGGTTTACTTCCTGTACCGAAGTGCCCGACCCCTGAGCAATTCTTTTTCTGCGCGAACCATCGATAATGCTGGCATCTTCACGTTCAGCCTTTGTCATCGAATGTATAATGGCCTCGATATGTTTGAAAGCATCATCTTCAATTTCAATATCTTTCATTGCCTTGCCCATACCCGGAATCATGCTGGCCAAATCTTTCAGGTTACCCATTTTTTTGATTTGCTGAATTTGCTTCAGGAAGTCTTCGAAATTAAACTGATCCTTGGCCAATTTTTTCTGAAGTTTGCGGGCCTCTTCCTCATCAAACTGCTCCTGGGCGCGTTCAACCAGCGAAACGATGTCGCCCATGCCCAAAATTCTGTCGGCCATACGCGAAGGGTGGAAAACATCTATTGCTTCCATTTTCTCGCCAGTACCCACAAATTTGATGGGTTTATTCACAACCGATCGAATCGATAAAGCAGCACCGCCTCGGGTATCGCCATCGAGTTTGGTCAACACAACTCCATCAAAATTTAACCTTTCGTTAAACTCTTTGGCTGTATTGACCGCATCCTGACCTGTCATTGAGTCGACCACAAAAAGGATTTCATTCGGATTGACCGCCGCTTTAATGGCTTCAATCTCTTTCATCATCTGTTCGTCGATTGCCAGACGGCCGGCGGTATCGATAATCACGACATCGTTCCCTTGCAATTTGGCCTGTTTGAGCGCCTCTTTGGCAATTTTTACCGGATCCTTAGAACCCTCTTCTATGTAAACGGGAACATTGATTGAAGCACCAACCACCTTCAACTGCTCGATAGCTGCCGGACGATAAACGTCGCAGGCTACCAACAATGGATGACGCCCATGTTTGCTTTTCAGACGGTTAGCCAGTTTCCCGGAGAATGTTGTTTTACCTGAACCCTGCAAGCCGGACATCAAAATTACAGATGGTGAGCCTTTTAAGTTGATATCGACAGTTTGCCCGCCCATTAGTTGCACCAACTCGTCATGGACGATCTTCACCATTAACTGTCCGGGATTAAGGGCGGTTATCACATCCTGCCCCAAAGCCTTGTCTTTGACCGAAGCCGTGAAATCTTTCGCAATTTTATAGTTTACGTCGGCATCGAGCAACGCACGGCGCACATCTTTCAGCGTTTCGGCAACGTTAATCTCTGTAATTTTCCCCTGCCCTTTCAGCAGTTTGAACGACCTTTCTAACTTATCTGTAAGATTTTCAAACATTTTCAATTCTGTTTTTAACGGTTACAAACTTACACGAAAAAACTTTTTGTACAAAAATTCAATTCAACAATGTCCTGAAATTAAACCGAGCATCATGTAAAAAACATAACAACATATTTATCAATTCATTAACTCAATCCAAGGTCTATTATTTCGGTTTATCCTACAAAAAACATCAGATTTAATTGAATATGATGTAACGAAGCCAAAAAAAGCACGTCTTATTGACATTTGAATCCACCAATTTCACGAACCAAAAATGAAACATTGTTTTTTACTCTTATTACTTTTCGCCGTTACATCCATGCTGTCGGGGCAGGAAGCTGTCAAAAAAAGATATTTTGCTTCGCAAGTAACCACCGAAATCGCCATCGATGGGGCATTTGAAGAAGAAGCCTGGAAAATGGCCAAATGGGAAAACGGCTTTGTACAGCATGAACCGTTTGAGAACGGAATACCTTCGCAAAAGACCGAATTTGGGGTTTTGTTCGACGACAATAACATTTATGTAGCCATAAAAGCTTACGATACAGCACCCGACAGCATTGTACAACGATTGACCCGCCGCGACCGCACTGACGGTGACTATGTGGGTGTTCTCTTCGACAGCTACCACGACCTCCGAACCGCATTTAGTTTTAACGTCACCGCCTCAGGTGTCAAATTCGATAATACCATTACCAACAATGGTGAAGTTGAAGATCCAACCTGGGATCCAATTTGGTTTGTTAAAACTGCAAAATACAGTTGGGGCTGGGCTGCCGAAATGAAAATTCCGCTTACACAACTTCGCTTTAAGAAAAATGCCAACGATGTTTGGGGTTTCGAGGTACTCCGTCACCTTTATCGCAAAAACGAAACCGATCTCTGGCAACCTGTTCCACGCAACTCACCCGGCTTTGTACATCTTTTTGGTGAACTGGCAGGTTTAAACGGAGTGAAACCTCGCAAGCAACTAGACCTCACCCCATATGTAGTTTCAAGCCTGAATACCTACCAAAAAGAGGAGGGAAATCCTTATCGTGACGGAAAAGATGGGAAAATCAATGCCGGATTGGACGGCAAAATTGGTGTTACCAACAACCTCACCCTCGACTTTACATTAAATCCCGATTTCGGTCAGGTCGAAGCCGACCCCTCAGAGGTAAATCTTTCAGCCTTCGAAACTTTCTTTACAGAAAAACGGCCGTTCTTTATCGAAGGGAACAATATCACACGGTTTCAACTGGGCTTTGGCGATGGGGATTTATCATCAGAGCAGCTTTTCTATTCGAGAAGAATTGGCCGAAGGCCGCACCATAGTCCCGATTTACGTGACAACGAATACAGTCAGTCGCCCGATTTTACCTCAATCATTGGTGCGGCCAAACTAACCGGCAAAACATCAACCGGATGGTCAATCGGGGTTATTGAAAGTGTCGGTGCCGAAGAGAAAGCTAAAATTAATTATCAGGGCAACGAACGCAACGAGATAGTCGAACCGTTGACCAACTACTTTGTAGCCAGATTACAAAAAGACATCAAAGGAGGAAATACGATTATCGGAGGTATGATAACCAGCACCGACAGGCAAATCGACGGAACACCTCTTGAAGATATGCTCCATAAGAATGGACGTTCAGCCGGAGTCGATTTCAGGCAATATTTTAACAAGAAGAACTGGCTTTTTCAGGTCAATACTGTTTTCAGCAGTGTATCAGGAAGCAAAGCGGCCATTGCCGAAACACAACAATCATCAACCCATTATTTCCAACGACCCGATGCATCGTATCTGAATTTCAACCCGGAACGAACTTCACTGTCGGGCCACGGAGGAAATGTTCAAATCAATAAAATTGGTGGCCGACTGAACATGATGCTGGCCACCATGTGGAAATCGCCAGGTCTTGAATTAAACGATTTAGGGTTCTTGCGCTCGGCTGATGAGATTTTTGAAGTTTTCTGGGCCGGTTATCGGTTTACCAAACCTCAGGGAATCATGCGAAATGCCAACCTGAATATCAATCAGTGGTATGTTGCCGATTTTGGAGGAAATAAGGTCGTCGCTGGAGGAAATTTCAACGGCCACATGCAGTTTAAGAACCTGTGGTGGGCACATGCAGGTTTCAATGTCGAAGGCGAGGCCTACTCCAGCACGCAACTCCGCGGCGGTCCGGCTATGAAAATGCCAGGTAGTAAAAATGTTTGGTACTCTGTTTCTACCAGCGAAAGGCGCAAGCTCTCGTTCGAATACTCAGGACAACACTCCGTTGAAAGCCATCATTCAGCTCACTCCAATGCATTCATGCCCGAGATTAATTATCGTCCAATCAATGCTTTGCAAATATTTTTGGACCCTTCGCTCTTTTTGAGAAGCAATGAATTGCAATATGTCAACGAATTGGAAATCAATAACAATACTCGTTACCTTCTGGCAAAACTCGATCAAAAAGTGCTTTCATTTTCGTTGAGGGTTAATTTCAATCTAACACCCGATTTGTCAATTCAATATTGGGGACAACCATTTTTGGCTTCGGGAAAATATTCCCGCTATAAACTGGTAACCAGCCCTAAAGCCAACAACTACAGTGACAGGTTCCTCCTTCTAACAAACCGACAGATTGACCAATCCGACGACGACACTTTCATGCTCGATGCCAATAACGACGGAATTATGGAGACGTCGTTCGATAACCCCAATTTTAATTTCAATGAATTCCTTTCCAATCTGGTGGTTCGTTGGGAATATATTCCCGGCTCTACACTCTATTTGGTTTGGTCGCAAAACCGAAACTATTCCAGTTCAACAGGGAAATTCAATTTTGACGAAAATATCAGTGAGCTATATAATCACGAAAAACCCAACAATATCTTCCTGATCAAATTATCGTATCGTTTAGGTTTACACTAAGAAACGGACTAATAGCGATTTTCATCTTTTCGAAAAGTATAGCCTACGGTGATCTGGAAATTATCAGTTCGGATACCGTGGGCTTTTATATTTATACCGGTATAGATACGGTTACCGAGATAATACTTTAATCCAACACGTTCAAAATAAGGCTTCTCTTCGCCGTTGAATTCGTTGCGACCGATATAATAGCCAAAGGCCAGCGGTACAGAAAGTCTTGACGACAGCACCCATTCGGCAACAGCCAGGCCGGCATACGAAAAGGCTGTCGAGAAACCTGATTTTCCATCAGGGGATCTGGTTTTGCTCCCGGTTACATAATAGAGTTCAGCCCCTGCTCCGGCACGGATTTTATAACTGAACATCCGCATCCAGTTTACTTCGAAAGCACTGCTTAAGAAGTTGGCCTCACCGGGTAAAACGTTACGGCTGCCCGCCGACAAACCAACATTAAACATGTTGTATTTTATAAACTTAGGAAGGCTTTTATCTTTTTTATCGGTAAAAAAACCGGTAGGTTTATATTTCAAACCAACCGTTATCGGAAAAAGTGCCAAACCATTCTGGGGTTGACTGAGCGAGCCGTTTGATAAATACTTGACTCCCAACGAAGCATAAATCACCCAAAATGGATTGGGATGATAATCGATATTCACACCGGTGTGAAGAATACTGTTTCCATATGCGCCAATCATCAATGCCAAAGGATTATCATACCAATCATTTTGATTCTGGTTATACGATATGCCCAATGAACCGGTATACGAAAACGAGAAACGGCTGCTTTGCTCGAAAATAACAGGTATCGAATAATAGAAATAGAGCGAATGAATATTTCCAATAGCCTTGTCGTGGAAAATATCAGATTCCCATCCAATACCAAAAACCGGCAAGCGGTAAAGCTGATTGTATAAATCCGAAAGATTATTTTTACGAAAACCTACCTGAAACCGAAATCCATTGTAACCTGCATCATCAGTAAATTTTCCGCCACTGGCCGATTCGTTGTTGATCAAGAAACCGTTGCTGTATGATAAATCCCAGATGGCAGAGTTCTTTAACCTGTTTTGGGGCAGCAACGAACGAAACTGTCCATAACCAGTCTGGACAACCATTACAATTAACGAAATGATAAATAATGAAATAACAATTTTCTTCTTCATGATGGCAGGTTAAAAACGGTTTAAAACTATCGCAATTATTTTTAATCTGGTAACACAGACTCTAAATTATGAATTTTGTGAGAGATTCGGGCAGCAATCTTTGAAACAGTGTATCTGTTTTAATCCCGAAAAATTGGGTTTAATTATGCAAAAATCTGGCATTCAAAAGAGTGAAAAAACATTAACAAAGAGACCAAACTCATACACAAAACAGCGCAACACCACACAATATTCTGAAATACAACACTCTATCTAAATGTCAAAATAAATTGACCGACCTGTTTTTGAATCAAATAATAACTATTTTTACATCGGATTATTTACCAATTAAATTAGTTTCAGAATTATGAACATTTTCGTAGGAAGTCTGCCTTTCTCTTTGGAAGAGGTAGAATTGAAAGGATTTTTTGAAGAGTACGGCGAAGTAACTTCAGCAAGAATCATCACAGACAAAGCTACAGGTCGTAGCAAAGGTTTCGGTTTCATTGAAATGCCGAATGAAGAAGAGGCTAAAAAAGCCATTGAAGAATTGAACGGTGCAGAGGTTGACGGTCGCACTATCGTTGTTAACGAGTCGATTGAAAAACCAAAAACCGGTGGTGGGCAAAGACGTCCAGGCGGTTTCAACCGTGGTGGCGGCGATCGTGGCGGTTACAACCGTTTTAACGACCGTGGCGGTGATCGTGGTGGTTTCAACCGTGGTGGTGGCGATCGTGGTGGTTTCAACCGCGGTGGCGACAGAGGTGGCAACCGGAGATCAAGCTATTAATAAGCCGGTTGAACGCATACGCAGCATAAGTTAATTGCTGCCGGGTTTGAAATATTTTTGTGTCGAGTGCTGAAGTGAAAAATTATTTGATGACGTTATAGCCGGAAAATTAATCGAAGTTCAAGCAGGCCCATAGATAATCCAAACAAAAGAAATTCGTTCCAAAGCTTAATAAAAGCACTATAAAGCATTGCAAATTCAGCAATGCTTTATTTTTTTCATCAACTCAAGTCAATTCCCAAGAAATGTCATTCGATAAGCTATCAGAACAATATATCAGAAACCTGGGCTTTGAGGCCATGAACGAGCTTCAGCAAAAAATGGTTGCAGAGGCCAAAAGCCATAAATCCATTATGCTCCATGCTCCTACCGGCTCGGGAAAAACTGTGGCTTTTCTGCTGCCCGCAATTTCAAATATCAAGAAAAACCTGACCGGAGTTCAGGTATTGATTCTTGTCCCATCGCGCGAGCTGGCCCTGCAAATCGAGCAGGTAGCCAAAACGATGGGAACAGGTTATAAAATAATCAGTTGCTATGGTGGGCATCCCATGCGTACCGAGAACAAGAGCTTCACCGAACCTCCCCAAGTGGTGATTGGGACACCCGGCCGTATCGCGGCCCATCTTAGGAGAGGCAGCTTCGAAACTGCCAATATTCACACGCTGGTACTCGATGAATTTGACAAATCGCTCGAATTTGGCTTCGAAACAGAGATGTCAAATATCATGAGCCATTTGCGTTCGATAAGAGACAAAATCCTGACTTCAGCAACTCAGGCTATTTCTATTCCCGATTTCGTAAGAGTTAAAAATCCGTTCGTTATCAATATTCTGCCTGAAAACCAACCAAATAAAGTACAGTTCAGAATGGTCAGGGCAATCGACAATGACAAACTGGCCATACTTTTTCAACTTCTTTGCTTTTTGGGGAATGAGACCACACTTGTATTTTGTAATCATCGCGAAGCTGTTGAACGAATCGGGGATTTGTTGACCGAAAAAGAGATTGCACACGACATCTTTCATGGCGGAATGGAGCAACCCGACCGGGAGAGGGCTTTGATTAAATTCAGAAACAGAAGCTGCAACATCTTGCTAACGACCGATCTGGCCTCGCGAGGGCTTGATATTCCCGAAATCAGAAATATCATCCATTACCAACCTGCCACTACCGAAACAGCTTATATTCACCGTAATGGCCGTACGGCAAGAATGCATGCCAATGGAACCATCTGGCATATTTTGGCCGAGACGGAAAATTTACACGACTACATTACCCAGGCTGTCGAAACCTATTCGCTACCCGATATGACACATTTGCCGGAAAAAGGCGAATGGGGCACCATTTTCATTGGCGGAGGGAAAAAAGATAAGATCAATAAAATCGATATTGTTGGTTTTCTCATTCACAAGGGGGGATTAGCGAAAGAGGAAATTGGACTGATAACTGTACTTGATTTTCAATCGTTTGCAGCAGTAAAACGGACTAAACTTCATAAAGTGGTTCAGTTGCTGAGGAACGAAAAAATCAAAAATAAAAAGGTGAAAGTAGCCTTGTCTGATTAAAGGCTACCCTCACCATCCCCATTTCCTTTTGTTACTATTCCACCGTAACAGCTTTGGCCAAATTTCTTGGGCGATCGACATCGCAACCCAATGTCAGCGCCATGTGATAGGCAAAGAGTTGCAAAGGCACAACCGACAACATTGGAATCAGAATATCGCCGGCAACCGGCACCTCAATTACATCGTCAACCAGTTCGGCTATCTCTTTATCATCTTGCGAGATAATGGCAATAACCACCCCATTTCGCGCCTTGACTTCCATGATATTCGAAATCATTTTACCCCGGTTCTCTGCATCACATGCCACGGCTACAACAGGAAAATTTTCGTCAATTAAAGCAATTGGGCCATGTTTCATTTCGGCTGCCGGATAACCTTCGGCATGAATATAAGATATCTCTTTCAGCTTTAAAGCCCCTTCGAGTGCTACCGGATGGTTGATTCCCCGACCGAGAAACAGGAAGTGTTTAAACCCCGAATATTTGGCTGCCAACACTTTAATATGGGTTTCGCGAGCAAATAACGCCCGCATCCGGGCCGGAAGTTCTTTCATCTCCCCCATCAAGTCTACCACATTTTTTCCAAAACCACGTCGATCTGCCAAAAAAGCCGTTAGTCGAATAAGATGTAACACCTGCGTTGTAAATGCTTTTGTTGATGCCACCCCAATCTCAGGACCTGCCTCCAGATAAATTACTGCATCACTTTCGCGGGCCATGCTCGATTCGGGGACATTGCAAAGCGATAGGATAAAAGCACCTTCTTCTTTGGCCATTCTGACCGCTGCAAGCGTATCGGCCGTCTCGCCCGATTGTGAAATTCCGATAACCAGGTCATCCGGGCCAATAACCGGACAACGGTAGCGAAACTCGGCAGCATATTCTACCATCACCGAGATGCGGGCATATTTTTCAATCAGGTAGCGACCAATCAAACCGGCATGGTATGAAGTCCCGCAGGCCAGAATAATAATCCGGTTGAACTGATCCAACTGATGTTCAATCAACTCAAATGCCTTAGAAACATCTTTTTCTACAGTAAGATAAGAAGATACAATCGCCGGTTGCTCAAAAATTTCTTTGTGCATATAGTGGTCAAAACCATTCAATCCAGAATCGAGATTGGTGTATTTCAATTCAGAAAGCACGATCTCCTGTTTTTCGCCTTCTTTGTTCATTAACAGCGGCTCCTCCTCTTTCGAGAATATCAGGATACTCTGGTTTTCGAGAAAAAATACTTTATCGACATACGAAGAAAGGGCCTGTGAATCAGAAGAAAGAAAATACTCATTCTCGCCAAATCCGGCCACCAGTGGCGACATCTGCCGTACGGCATACAGGCAATTGTTGTCAGCTTCATCGATTAAAACATAAGCATAAGCACCATGTAAATCTTTCATCGACTGTACCAATGCCTCCTTGACCGTGAACTTCTTGTTTAAGACCAAGAATTCAAGATAGTTGACCAACACTTCGGAATCGGTCTCTCCGTTGAAGCTGAATCCATTATCTTTCAGCATCTTCCGAAGATCGTTATGATTTTCGATAATGCCATTGTGTACAAGGGTAAAGCGGCCCGAAAATGAAAGGTGCGGATGAGCGTTCGCCTCACTTACACGACCATGGGTAGCCCAGCGTGTATGGGCAATTCCCACCGAACCGGATACCTGCATACCGGCAACCTTATTGGTCAGGCTTTTAACATTGCCGGTCGTTTTCACCAACTTAATTGTTCCGTTCAATATTGCCAAACCTGCGCTGTCGTAACCGCGATATTCGAGCATTTGCAACCCGTTCAGTAATATTGGGCTGGCCTCTTTGTGGCCGATATATCCAAAAATTCCACACATATTGTTAATTATTTAGGATGAATCTGTTTTGAGCTATTTTTTCCATTATTTGAATAATGGAGTTTCCCAATGCCTCTTTTTTGGTCATGTGGTCGCGTATAGAACTCACTTCGGCATGCGTTTCAAATTCCCCCCTGACACTTTCAAAATCGAGTTGACGGATGGTATTATCACCATCGACCCCAAACCCGGTCTGTTTTATCATGGCAAACTCTTTACGGGCATCTCCGTAAAGCGAATGATCGATATCCAGCACTGCGATTTTCCACTTATTGACAATCTCAATGATATCGAGGGCACTTAACGCGTCGGTTTTCTTTCCGTAAAACTGTTCCAGCACATAAACCGTCCATGACCATTCGTAAGTGTAGTAATTGGCATGAATGGTGCGGATAACGGCATTTACCTCCTCGAGTGAATGGACAGTCTGATTTTCGATGGAATTCATCAGGTTCTCAATGGCATCTGAAGGCGAAATTAATCCGGCAATATCGAACCAGTCACATCCACATCCCATATGGGTATCGCGCTTCAACACGTCGTGAATATCCTCTTCGGTATTTATCTTTCGTTTTTGTAACCTTGTAATAACCGAATTTCCGAGAAATTTCCAGATGGCTTTTTCGTACAGGGCAATACCTCTCTTCAATGCACTGTTTTTAACCACCATGCCTTGATAAGTGTAAAAAGGGGCATCTTCACCCGAAGCGTGAACCAACTCCTTCAGAATTGCCCTGCCATTTATCATTTTTTGTATTGTGTAGGGACTGAGAAGATTAAAGTTGATTAAATCGAGCAGATTGGTATCTTTTCGCCTGTCGCGCATCGGCCATTTTTGAGAATCGCGAATCGTTCCGATACTTTGCAAATTGATGCCCGGCACCAAATGGCTGTCCCCACCCTCTTCAATTAAATATGAAAATGGGAAATTGGTTGTATCGGAATGTCGATAATGACGCCCCATCACCAACGAGAAAGCACCAATCCGCGAAGGCCAAAGAATATAGGAATCACTTGTGGTTTTCGCCCCGCGTTCCACCACCCCCTGGTGTATAGGGCCAAGTTTATACAAATGGTTACTTTGGTTCGAACCGCTTCCGGCATTCATAAACGAAAACATACCGGCAATCAACAACGACGATTTATGATGCGAAACAGTATAAGGGCCGGCAAAGATTGAAGTTGCTTCTCCGTGAAAGCCCTGACAATTGGCAAAGAAAGCCGAATCGACAGCTGAATAATGCTTGTCAAGAATACAGCCCTGTCCGACAAAACAATTGGAAATCAGCGTTGAATCGGTTATTCTGGAGCCAGAACAGACAATAAAGTTTTCCATAATGACCCCCTGACCAATAAAAACCGGATCAGAAACAGAGCTGTTGATACTTCCGTTAACCAGCTTGGCAACGCCTTCGAGCGATGCATTCGGTCCAATTTTGACATTACGGATACTGTCGCAATTGATAATTTTCACTCCGGTCCCCACTTCACCTTTAGTATCAGAGATAAAGCTGACATAGTCGGAGACAAATTTCTCAAGTACTTCAACGGCCTTCCGACGATGCCGGTAAAGCGCCAAAATGTAGGCCACATGAGCCGAAAGATGATCATAAATGGGAATTTCGCGCCCGCCCGATTCGTTGATAACCTTAACCACTGTGCCATTTCCAAAGGAACTTCGTCCTTCGACGGCCAATTGGTTGATGTTGTGTATTACCACTCTTTCGCCAATATTATAGTTGGCAATGTAACTTTTAACATTACTAATCAATACATTGTCAGAAACGGTGCAATTATGCAAATAGGCATTGTAAATTCCGGTTTTGGCTCTTACCCCACCAAAAAGGACAATCTCATCGTCGTATCGCCCAATTTTGATGTGACCGCTAAATGTTGATTTTTTGACGGATTCGGGAAGAAAATTTTCAGTCACCTCAACCAGGTTCCAATCCTGACAGACACATCCTTGCATGATAAGCTGACCGATTTCTTCATTTCTCAGGTTACGGTATTTCTGTCGGGCCATTTTTCAATTCAATTTTCGGCAAAGTTGCAGAAATGCACATAAATCGAATAAGATTCAATAGAAAAATAACCTAACATTAAAATATTAAACCATAAATAAATAATTCAATTATATGTATTACAGAAAAATAAAACATAACAAAATTAAAAGAATATTAATTAATACCCTAATATATCCTCATATTGCTCGTAAAAATGATGTCAGATTGGCTGTCCGATCAAGCAAAAGCTTTTTTCTCAGACGGATTCGGGCAATCTCAGCGCTCTCAGGTGTGATATTAATTAAGCCGGAAATGTCTTTGGTCGACAATCCCATGCGGATATAGGCGCATAATTTCAGATCTTTGGGTGTTAATTGTGTATAACGCTGCTGTAACCTCGAAAAAAAACCTGGGTTTACCTTCTCAAAATGAAGCTTGAAATCATCCCAACTAAATGTCTGTCGACGAAGCTGTTCGTCAATCCTAACAAGCATCTCCGCAACTTTTTTCTGAATGGGGGTCGGTAAGGTATTGCGAAAGGCTGAAAGATTACGGCGCAGATAATAAACCAGTTCATTTTTTTGTGCAATCATCAGCAACGATGAAACCATCTCTCTGTCCTTACCGGCCAATTCGTCCCGATATTGTACTTTGGCTTTCTCTTCCCACACTTGCCTGTCAGACATCTCACGTATTTGCCCCAAAGCCATCATCAATCGGGTAATATCTCGAATCGAACCTCGCTGCCCCAAATAGCTCCCTTTCCTGTCAAAAACCGACTTACAGTTCAACTCACACCAGCGCAATTGTTTTGTTCGGGTTAAAATCCGAAACTCAAGCGTCTGACCAATTTGCATAAAATTTTGTATATCTGTAAAATAAGCTCTAAACTTACGTTCATCTTCAGGATATACAATTTGATAAATCAAGTCGGGATCATGAATAAATTCCTCAGAAGAGTAACCGGTCAAATCATAACAGGAAGGCGAAACCCACTCGAACCGGCCTTTGGGAGCCATCCAGAAATCCCAGTCAAATACGAAATCGGCAATCATCCTGAATCGCTCGCTGGTGTAGGCCAACTCTTCATTTTTTGACTGAAGCATATAATTTTGTTCCTGCAAACCGGCCAACTCCTTCTCAAGCTCGTTTATTCGTTCAATCCACTTTTCGTCAGGATGATTTGTCATAAAAACCTATCAAATTAATTATATTACAATGATAATTAATTTTTTAAATAATATCAGAACCTAAAATCAGAAAGTAATCATTGCTTTCATCACCCCATCGCGATAGTTGGATACATCTTCAAAGGCAATGGCACTATTTTCCAACGGGTAATGGTGGGTTATCATGGGTTTTACATCCACCCTTCCGCTGGCAATCAATTCCAGAGCTTCGGAGGTTGATTCATTCTGGCGACGTACATTTTGGACAACAATCTCTTTACGGCGAAAATCGTCGGCCGGAAAATGCCAGTAATCAAATTCAGGAATACCGATTATCAGCAGCTTACCGCCAGGCTTCAATAATTTAATGGCTTGATCGGCTGCCTCCTGTTTTCCGCAACATTCAAAAACATAATCCAGCAACAGTGGCTCACGTTTGGAAATTTCATCTACAATATTGTCAATATCAGGGTTGCCTGCCCATGTTGCCCCGCTCTGTCGGGCCATCTGCAACCGTTCCTCAATTTTATCGGTCACGTAAGTCGAAGATGCACCACTTGCTATTGCAGGAAGCAAAACGCTCATCCCAATCGGACCAAACCCCAATATCCCGACAGATTTACCCGATAGGCATCCGGCCAGTTTAGTTGCATAATAGCCAATTGCCAATGGTTCGGAAACTACTGCTTCGTCAAAACTCATCGTTGCGGGCAGTACAAAGCAGGAATGTTCAGGCATCACAATATAATCCGAAAGGCAACCCTCGGCCTGCCCGGGACAGCCTAAAAAGAGCAGTTTTCGACAAGTATGAAACCTTCCCGAAAGGCATTGATCGCACCCGAAACAGGGCATTGCAGGGTCGATAGCCACCCTGTCACCTGGCTTTATGCGAAGGACTCCACTCCCGACTTCGCAAACCGTTCCGGCACCTTCGTGACCAACGGTAAACGGATACTGAACCACCTGGCTTCCAATCTTTCCATCGGTATAATAGTGAATATCCGAGCCGCAAACCCCCACCCGATCCATTTGAATTAAAACCGCTCCGGGATGGCTTATTTTCGGAATAGGCTTTTCCACCATTTCCATGCTGCGGATACCTGTCAGTACAATGCTTTTCATTGTGTCGTTTTATGATGTTTCAGTATGCAAGGTAGAAAATTATCGGCTAACCCGAATAAAAATAAAGCCGGCACTTTAAAGGTAACCGGCTTATTGCTTGTTATATTTGAAATTGTTCACATAACCAAAACCATCTTAGGCTTGACCGGCAAAGCCCGGTAAATGATAATCGCATCGGTTTTAGGCAATACAATATGTATTTGTGGCATAACCGGTTCACGGTTCAGTTTCAATAAAGCATTGACAGAACGGCGAATTTCGGTCTTCTTGTATTTCCATTTCATTTCAGAAATCGTCTTTGCCCCTTCCTTGGTTGGCTCTTCCACCTGATCGACGACCAAACGAAGGTTTCTTTCGAAATCCATAACCAAAAAGACATCCGGCTGAACAGGTGCTGTGGGTATCACCTCAGCCTTGGCTGCTTCGATTGTATCTTTAGGTGCAATTTTTTCGTTGAAGATAATCTTAGGCAAAGTAGCCTCAGAACGTTCAACCTGAAAAGGTTCAGCAATCCAGTTCAACAACTTTTCAGTATGATATTTCTGTATTGAATTGCTAATACTGTAATCGAGGATTTTGCACTCGTGCAGCGCAATACCGTGCATTTCGAGAATAGCCACTTTGTTGATCATATCCAATACCAGATACATCGAATCGTCGCTGGCCAACATATACCGCGATTGCAGAAGGCGTTCCCTCTTGCGTAATTCAAACAGTTTGTCGAGTGCATCTTTTTTGTTGGAAGCGACCAGCGAGTCGGGTAATGCAACAGCCTCTTCGGCAACATCATCGCTCTTGGCTTTCTTATTTCCCTTCTTGTCAGCTTTCTTTTCGTCACCCGATAATGATTGGTCGACAACAGCCTTCGGAAGCGGGTTCTTGGTAAAAACAGGCAATACCACCGTAGCGGCCAGAGCATAAATTAAAAGAACCGATACAATGACGGTAAGTGTCCAGAATAATGCTTTGTTTTTCATGTCGTATTCTTTTAATAGATATAAACTTTAGAACCCAGACTTAATGTATTGTAGATAACCTCCAAATCATCGTCGCCAAGCCTGACGCAACCATGCGTAACCGGCAAGCCAAGAAAACGCTGATATAAAGTACCATGGAGCATATAGCCATCGCCCAGTTCGAGCGCATATTCGCCCAGAGTGCCCATTTCAATCCGGTCGGGAGAACGGGCAGGCGGAACGGGCAGCCCTTCTTCGATATAAGCCCAGTCAGGTTTTACCCACGGACGGTTGGTCCGTTTATTTTTTACCGTAAACATTCCTTTGGGCGTTTTGAAAACAATCCGTTTCTCTCCAACAATAAGGATTTCGTTTTTGCCTGTCGAGCAAACGCCTGTACGGATGGTATCGCTGTTTTCGTTGCGCAGCGAAAACTTGTTCTCGGTTGTATTCACCACAATATAAGGTTTGACAGGCTTTAGCTTATTCAATTTCTTTTCGATATTGTTGATGCTCTTCTGTGTTTCAACCTCAAGCTTTTCGATACCACCTACACTGTTTTCGGCAGTCACCGGAGGATTGTCAATCCATGATTTAACCACATATGCCCCATCCTGAAAGGCAGGAGTGGCAAATACGGTAAGCACCAGAACAACACACAATACAATGGGGATAAGAAAATGTTTGTTCTCGAATACCCCTTTGAAAAATTCTTTTACTTGCATAGTCAATACATTTAGTTAAGCAACTCAGCCAACGAAACGGTAGAACCAACAATGGTTACGGTTGCGCCTACCGGCAATTTACTGAATAATTCATCCATCTTATTATCGGGCAATGCCACACATCCATTGGTCCAGTCGTTGCCTTTTCCGCCATTGCCGTGCACCTCAATCAAATTGCCAATTCCACGGTTTTTGGGGATAGACCCGCTGCGTACCTTTGCTGCATATGCCGCCCTGTCATCGCTATTGGGATAATTAATCAACAGCGCCTTGTAATATTTTGTGTTTTGCGGACTTTTCTTTTTTGTTACCGAATAGATGCCTTCCGGGGTTTTATTGTCGCCGGCGTACTCTTTGTCGCCGATCCAGTTCTTGCCCAACTCCACATCGTACTCTTTTACAACTTTACCGTTGTAATACAGAAACCCTTTATGCATTATTTTATCAACAACAAATGCATAGCTGTTGTTCTGAGCCGATTGATTTATCGTCGTCCTGACCCATTGTTGCCATTTTGGAAAATGGACAAAATAATCTTTCAACAAGGCATTTACCTCTTTATCAGCCTGACTGATACGAATCTTCCCTGCCGTCATTTTTTTGTTGGCTTTCATTACATCTCCACTCTCGAAAGCATTCAGGCTCTCTTCGAGCGTAAGCTTGCCAAACTCGTAATCTTTCCTGGTTTGCGTGCGCAAAGGCAGTTTGATAAAAAAATCGTGGTAATAGGTCAGTTTTTTACGCAGTATCTCAACATCTTTCAGATACTTCGATTTTAAGGTGTCTTTATTGGTTCCCGAAGCCTGCAATGCCTCTTCGGCCTTGATGGTGGTCGAGAGGATAATCTCTTTCACCTTATCGAAATCGCGTTTAAAAAAGACCTTTTCGTTTTGCCGCTCCCACTCAATCATGGCAGCTTTGTAATCGCTCTCGGCTTTGCGGTAAAGCTCCGGGGCATAAATATCGGCATTTTTGCTTTTGGCTTTACTTAAGGCAGTCCGACAATTGGCTATTTCGGTCATAGGAGGCTTGTCCATGGTCAGAATCAGGAAAGCCATTATCACGACAACCACCAGTGCGAGTGACAGAATAAAGGTGAATATTTTTTTTACGCGACCTAATTTCATAAACTTAAAGTTAAAAAGAACCCCCGGAAAAATTCCAGGGGTTAGTTTTTTTCAGCGGAAGCTGGAATTATTTTTTTCCACCTTTTGCTTTTGCGATTACTTCAGTCAATTCAGCGTTGATAGCGTTAGCTTTTTCGATAGCTGGTTTAACTTTTTCAGAAAGGGTAAGGATGTCGTCGCCGTTAGCCAAACCGGTAGAAACTTCAGTCAAAGCAGTTTCAACAACACCGATTTCAGTAGCGATAGCTTCAACAGCAGCTTTGCCTTCTTTTCCTTTAGGAGCTTTAGCCAACAATTCTTTGTCAGCAGCGATAAGGGCAGTAAGGTCAGTTACGTTCTGAGTAACTTCAGCTTTCAAAGCTTCTTTCTTAGCTGCAGTTTCTTCAACAGCTTTAGTTGCAAGAGTAGCAACAGAAGTCAAAGAAGTTTTAGCTACATCATAGTTGCGGAAAAGAGCAAATTTTGAATTTTGTTCTTCTACAGCAGCCAAACCAGCTTTCAATGCATCGCCGGCAGCGTTGAATGATTCAGGAACATAACGATCTGCACCTGCAGTTTTAGCAGCTTCGATAGCAGCGTTTGCAGCGTCGATGTCAGCCTGTGGAACTTTTGCACAGCTAGCCAATGTAACAACAAGAATACTAAGAGTAACCAGTTTTAATAATCCTTTTTTCATGATAAGAAAAATTTTAAAATGTAATTTTCAATGTTTTTGTTCAAACAATTTCACCTTTTAGACGCAAATCAATTCTAAGGTCACAACATTTTTTAATTTTTTTTTTCAAATCAATCAACTATTTTTGCAAAACCTTAAATTTGAATATTTTACGAACATTAACAAATGATTAAAAATATTTCGGCTGATAAACTTCCTGATAAAGAAATTATAAGAAAGATTAAGCACGAGCACGATACCAATCTTTTCGGGGTATTGTATTCGCGTTATTCTACGAAAGTGTACGAAAAATGTTTTTCACTACTGAAGGATTCGAACCTTGCCCAGGAGTTTGTCCAGGATATTTTTTGTAAAGTATTTGAAAAACTTTCAGAATTCAGGGGCGATTCCAATTTCTCGACCTGGCTTTATGCCATTACCTATAATCAATGTATCGAATATCTGCGGGTAAAAAAGAAGATGAACTATCCCGACTGGAACAGCCAGCACGAATTACCCGATGTGATTGACGAAATCAATGAAAAAGAGTTGAACAGCGAAACCGTAATGAAAATTCTCGAACAGATTCACCCCGAGGAAAAGGCTTTGCTGACCATGCACTATATCGACAACCTACCTATCTCTTATATCCAGACGGCTTTAAAAATCAGCGAAAGCGCTACCAAAATGCGCTTAAAAAGGGCACGCGACCGAGTTGCCTTTCTCTACTCAAAAGAAGTTGAAAAATAATCTCTTATATTTTTTTTTGTGACTTTTTGCCATTTCATCGTCAAAATGTTGTTCGCAAAAAGTAATTCAACTGCCAAATTGCATTTTCAAATTCCGTTGTATCATCAATGAAGGATTTTATCTTAAAATATCTGTTCCGCATCAACACCCATCTCCCGGGGCACTCTGTCATGAAGAAATTCAAGGCACAGTTTCCCAATGCAACCAACATTGAATGGAGCAAAGAGAAGGATGAGGTGGTGGAAGCTATTTTTAGGGTAAACGGAATCGAACAGATTGCCTGGTTCAGCAAATCAGGAAAATGGATTAAAACCGAAACCAATTACAAACTCGAAATGCTTAGCGGAGCCATTCGCAGTAAGTTGGAAACCTTCGGACAAATTATGAGTTCCATTTTTATCGAAACTGCCGACCAAAGCTCCGGATATGAATTTATCATTCGTGATTCGTGGCAGGTAAGGCACCTGTTTATTACCGATAAAGAAGGCAATGTACTCGATCGCCGCAATTTCGACGAAGCCGAGCTTTACTAAGCCACACCAATGGTTTTCACCCCCGCCCAAATAACAGCCATCCACGAAGCAGTTGTTTCTGAGCTGACACTCCACCCAAAGGCTACACTAAAAGATATCTACAAAAATTTCTTTCAGGATCAGTTTGGCCCCGGCCATTTAATGGGCAACAGCCAAAAATCGTTTCAATACCTCGAAAGCGAAATTCAGGAAGCAATCCGGTTCGAACCCTTCACCTCCCAGCAAATCGGATACCAGCAACGTTTTGTACGGTTTAATCTTCGTTTGATAAAAGAGGGAATCATTCCCATTGAACTGTTTTTTACCTATTTTACCAAAAGCGCAAGTCATTTTACGCTACCTGACATAACACGCTGGCGCGAAGAGTGGTGCGAAATCATATCGCTCGTCGAACAGATGCACTTACATCTTCCAAACTTTGACAATGATGCCCAAGCCATTTTAGCTCAACTCGACAAGGGTAAATATGTTGGCCATCACAGCGAGGTTTATCAGCAAACCTATCAGCCCCATTACCGACTTATCACCAACGAAGCATTTGAACAACTTAAATTGGATTTCGACCTGTAAATCAATAAAAAATAGCTTGTCGAACCCGAAAGAGTGACTTTTTCTTCAACCCGGACAAATATTATTTTTATAAATTGCCCAGCCAAAAGAGGTCGACAAAAATGAACAAACTACTTCCTTTTTCAGCCGGGCTTACGGCAATACTTGGCTTCAGCGTGGCAGACGCCGCCGAACCTTCCAAACAGGTCAATTTTATAGTGGTTTATCTCGACGACATGGGTTACGGCGATCTTGGAATCACCGGGGCAACCGGTTATACTACACCCAATATCAACCGGATGGCACACGAAGGAGTTTTCTTCACCCATTATGTTTCTCCTCAGGCTGTTTGCAGTGCATCGCGGGCAGGGCTACTCACCGGCTGTTATCCCAACCGGGTCGGGTTCAGCGGTGCCCTCGATCATACGTCGCGCATGGGCATTCATGCACAGGAGGAGACCATTGCCGAAAACCTGAAAAAAGCAGGCTATTCAACAGCCATCTTCGGGAAATGGCACCTGGGATCGCTACCACAGTTTTTGCCAACGCGACATGGCTTCGACCATTTCTACGGCATACCCTATTCGAACGATATGTGGCCCAACCACCCCATCACCAAAAATTACTATCCTCCGTTGCCCCTTTACGACAACGAGAAGGTGGTACAAGAGAATCCCGACCAATCACAGTTTACCACCTGGTTTACCGAAAAGTCGGTCGATTTTATCCGTCAGCACCGTAGCAAGCCCTTTTTTCTCTACCTGGCCCATCCAATGCCGCATGTCCCCCTGTTTGTTTCCAATAAATTTAAAGGGAAATCGGAACAAGGCTTATATGGCGATGTAATGATGGAAATTGACTGGAGCATTGGACAACTGCTAAAAACCATCCATGAAGAGGGGCTTGACGAAAATACGCTTGTCATTTTCACCTCCGATAACGGGCCATGGATCAACTACGGCAACCATGCCGGTTCGACCGGCGGACTGCGCGAAGGAAAAGGAACCAGTTATGAAGGAGGGCAACGTGTGCCCTGCCTGATGCGATGGAGAGGCACCATACCCGCCGGTACAGTGTGCCACAAACTGCTAACCGGGATGGATATTTTACCCACCCTGTCCGAAATTGCAGGCACATCGCTCCCGCAGCAAAAAATTGACGGCATATCGGTTTTGCCGCTGATGAAAGGCGACACTACAGTCAACCCGCGAAAATCATTTTACTATTACTACCGTAGAAACAGTTTGGAAGCGGTCAGCAACGGCAACTGGAAACTGGTTTTTGCCCACAAAGGGCGTACTTACGAAGGCTTTCTTCCCGGAAATAACGGGACTCCGGGCCAGGCCAACGAAAATGCCGAATGTAAAGCCGCACTTTACGACCTGCGCCGCGATCCCGGAGAACGATACGATGTGATGGAACACTATCCCGAAATAGTTGCTGAATTGGAGGCGTTAGCCGGAGAAGCACGCAAAGAGTTGGGTGACGATCTCACAGGTGCCGAAGGGACCAGCCGCCGAAAAGCCGGCGTTGCCGAATAATAATTTCACATCTGATATGGTTCTTCAGTAGGACCAAAGCCGTATCAAGTCCGTATCAAGTCCGTATCAACTCCCCTTATACTCCGCCTATCGACGGAACAACAGGCCATTCCAAAAGGAGTAAATAAAGACCCAAATTCATGGTCAAAAAAGGCAGTAATCAATATTGCTGATGGCTGTTCGGTGCAACAGGGTCTCGCAAACAAACCTGCTTATCCCGAAAACAAGCCATTTGGTTTACAAAGAAATGCCTCCCAACTCGCGAAATCGGAAACAATCGACCAAATGGTCGTTAACCATGCCAGTTGCCTGCATATGCGAATAGACGATTGTTGGGCCAACAAAATTAAAACCCCGTTTTTTCAAATCTTTCGAAATAGTTTTGGAAAGCTCTGTTTCGGCCGGAATTTCTTTTAATGTTCTCCACTGGTTCTGAATGGGTTTTCCATCAACAAAACGCCAAATATAGCTGTCGAAACCGCCAAATTCCTCGCAAACCTTTAAAAAAGCGGCGGCATTTTTTATCGACGAAGCTATCTTTAACCGGTTGCGGATGATATCGCGGTTCTGCATTAATTCCTCAACCCGATGGCTGTCGTAACGCGCCACCAATTCCGGATCGAATTGATCATAGGCCTCCCGGTAGGCCTCCCTTTTACTCAGCACCGTATACCAGCTCAAGCCCGCCTGAACACCTTCCAGCATAAGAAACTCGAACAATTGACGATCATCGTGCAGCGGGACACCCCACTCTTTATCGTGGTAATCAATATACAATTGGTCGCGCAGGCACCATTCACAACGTTTTAACATGATTTTCAGATTATAAGCACAAATTTAGAAATAGTCCCGAAGCGCCGAACACTATTTTGTTATTTTTGCCTTTATTATTTATGGCCCCAATGAAATATCTTCTTTCACTATTCATACTACTGATAAGCTCATTATCAAGCTATTCTCAACTCAACACCGACCACTATTTTTATATTGGCCGAAGCCGTATCTATTTTGGCAACTATGTGAGCGCTATCGAAAATCTCAATATTGTCATAAAAATTAAGCCTTACTTGCCGGAGCCCTATTTTTATCGCGGTATGGCCAAACATTATATCGACGACTATCGGGGGGCAAAAGCCGACTACGATAAAGCCATAGAAATCAAACCATTTTACCCCGAAGCCTATATGTACAGGGGTATGGCCAATTACGAACTGAAGAATTACGGCGAAGCGCTGAAAGATTATTCAACAGCCCTTGAATACAACAGTCGGGATGCCGATGTATACAACAACCGCGGGATAACGAAAGCCGCAATGGAAGATCTCGATGGGGCCATTGCCGACTATACCCAATCGATAGAGCTAAAACCCACATCGGTAAATGCCTACCTGAACCGCAGTTCGGCCCGGCAAATGAAAGAGGACTGGGACGGGGCCATTAAAGATTGTGATGCAGCTATCAGGATCAGGCCACATTTGGCCGGCGCTTACCTGATGCGAGGTATCGCCAAATCGGAGAAAAACGATTTGGCCGGAGCCATCAGGGATTACGATTTGGCCATCCGGCTCGATTCCAAGATGGCGCAAGCATTTGTAAACAGGGGAATTATTAAACACCGACTCGAAGACCTGCGCGGGGCGATTCAGGATTACGATATGGCCATCAAACTCAACCCTGAGATAGCTGCGGCCTGGATAAACCGGGGAATCGCCAAAGAGAGCATGCAAATGAACGGTTATGAACGCGATTATGCGATGGCTTCCCAACTCGATCCAAAGTTTGCTGCATTTAAGAAAAGGCTTGACTACGAACAGGAACGCGAGAGGCAACGGCGCCAATATGGCTTCTATTTGCCTAACCCGTCTCAGAATCAAAATCAGGCACAAGCGCAAAATCAGGGACAAAATCAACCGCAGGGACAAAATCAGACACAGACACAGGGGCAATCGCAAGGACAGGCTCAAAGTCAGACAGCCAACCAGCCTCTGGCACAAAACTCAACAGCCGCAGCCGATTCCACGGGCTATCAGCAGAAATCGAAGAGCGGCCCGGTAACCCAAAGTCGTCGAAAAAGGAATATTGTTATCAACGACGAAGGCAAAGTATCAGACACCGAAATCACCAATGGAATGGTGCAGAACAAATATGTCAAAATTGAGTTACAACCCGATTTCGCCATCTCACTTTTCAATAAGGATACGCTCGACTATTCGAGGCTGCAATACTACAGTATGGAGATTGAGGCGCTCAACAAGAAAAACAACAACGACCCTTTTCTGCTGATTACCAACAAACCAATCACTTACACCGGACACAAAGCCAGACGGTTTAGCCAGCAAATCGATAATCTGGACAACGAAATCGAATCCAATAAAAAAAGTGGCGACAGTTATTTTAAAAGAGCGGTCTATTTTGAAGTTTCGGAGAAATACAATGAAGCGATTCGTGATTTTTCGAAAGCAATTTCGCTTGACGAACGAAACCTGCTGGCCTATATGGGCAGGGCAAATGCCCGTTCAAGAATGGTCGATTACATCAACATGCCCGAAAGTTTGCCTACACCTACCCCCATCAGGCTCGGCGGGGCAACAGCAGCCGATACGGCAAAAAGCATTCAGCAGATTTTGGATTACGACGAGATTATCAAAGATTACGAATCGGTGATTTATATGAATCCCGGTTTTTATTTTGCCTGGTTCAACATGGCCAACACCAAAGTTAAAAAACGCGATTATATCAATGCCATCGACGATTACTCGAAAGCCATTGAGCTGGAACCCGATTTTGCGGAGGCCTACTTCAACCGAGGGCTTACCCGTATCTTCCTCGATGACCTCGACGGCGGGGCACTCGACCTAAGTAAGGCGGGTGAACTCGGATTGACTGAGGCGTACAACGTGATTAAAAGGTATTGCAATTAGATGAAAAGGGTATTGTTGAAGCGTCGAAATCACCTTCAAACTTTATAACTTTACAACGTTCGACATTAAACAGTTTCATGAGCAACCAACCCCTTGCAGAAAGGCTGCGGCCTAAGCATCTCGACGAATATATCGGCCAGAAGCATCTGGTTGGCAAAGGGGCTGTGTTACGAAAGATGATCGATTCGGGCCATCTCTCGTCCATCATTTTGTGGGGGCCGCCGGGGGTGGGTAAAACCACGCTGGCCAAAATTATTGCCAATACACTCGACCGTCCGTTTTATATTTTGAGTGCCATCAATTCGGGCGTGAAAGATGTTCGCGAAGTGATTGATAAAGCCAAAAACAGTCGCTATTTCACGGCACCCAACCCGCTGCTTTTTATCGACGAGATACACCGTTTCAGCAAAGCGCAGCAAGATTCGCTGCTAGGGGCTGTCGAACAGGGAATTGTAACACTGATTGGTGCCACCACCGAAAATCCGTCGTTCGAAGTGATATCGCCGTTGTTGTCGCGGTGCCAGGTATACGTGCTCCAGTCGCTCGAGCGGGAAGATCTGTCACTTTTGCTCAACCGGGCTTTGACTACCGACCCCATGCTGAAGGAGAAAAAAATCACCATAACCGAAGATGAAGCACTGATGCGATATTCAGGTGGCGACGCCCGTAAGTTGCTCAATGTCCTCGAGTTGGTCATCAATTCCGAAACCTCCGTCGAATTGGCAATTACCAACGATCTCGTTACGGCCCGGCTACAGGAGAACCTGGCGCTCTATGATAAAAATGGCGAGATGCACTACGATATCATCTCAGCCTTTATTAAAAGTATCCGAGGTGGCGATCCCGATGCGGCTGTTTACTATTTGGCCCGTATGCTCGAAGGCGGAGAAGATATCAAATTTATTGCCAGAAGGTTACTAATTCTTTCGGCCGAGGATATCGGACTGGCCAATCCCAATGCGTTGCTGCTGGCCCAAAGCACGTTCGACGCGGTACACAAAATAGGCAATCCCGAATCGCGTATTATACTTTCGGAATGTGCCATTTATTTAGCCACCTCGCCTAAAAGCAATTCAGCCTATTCGGCTATCGATGAAGCAATTGCCGAAGTTCGAAATTCAGGGCACCTCCCCGTTCCGTTACATTTGCGTAATGCCCCAACCAAACTGATGAAGCAACTGGGCTACGGCAAAGAATACAAGTATGCCCATTCATACGATGGTAATTTTGTGGAACAGGATTTTCTTCCCGGGAAAATAAAAAAGAAACGGTTCTACACACCTCAGGATAATCCCACAGAGCAGAAAATACTGGAAAGGCTCAAAATCTGGTGGGGCAAAAGATATTAGCACTACATTTTAATTCAATAAAAACATTTTGTTAACTAATTTTAACTAAATATTTAGTCATGACTAACTATTTAGTTATATTTTTGATTTTGTAGTTATCAAACTAATCCATCAAAAAAATTTAGTTATTCAATTAATCACCAACATGAACCATTCAAACAATCCTTTAGTGACACGGCTCATTATCTCATTCCTTTTTATCTTGCTAACTTTTAATACAATAGCGGCAAATCCCCCCATCAATGTACAAATAAAAGGGTTGGTTGCCGATTCCGTTTCGGGCAAAGGGCTATCGTATGCAACCATTACCCTACAGGGCGAACAGGGCATTGTAAAGCGGTTGGCCAGCGATGCCGAAGGAACATTCAGTTTTGCGGTTGACTCAGTAGGCAAATACGAAATTATTATTCAATCGATAGGTTACGAAACCTTGAAGAATGAATTGAAAGTCGATGGAGAGCACAACAAAATTGATTTGGGGACCATCAAAATCAATCCCGGAATTGAAAAGATTGAAGAGGTAGCTGTGGTGGCACAAAAACCGCTGGTCAGAACAGAGACAGACAAGCTGATTTACAATACTGAAGCCGACCCTGAATCGAAAACCAGTAATGCCCTGGAAATTTTACGAAAAGTACCGCTGGTTACGGTTGACGGAGAAGACAATATTCAGGTGAAAGGGACATCGAATTTCAAAATATTGCTTAATGGAAAAAGCTCATCAATGTTGTCGCAAAATCCGAAAGACGTATTGCGCAGCCTTCCGGCCAGCAGTGTAAAAGATATTGAAGTGATAACCAATCCTTCGTCGAAATATGAAGCCGAAGGAACAGGTGGGATTATCAACATTATCACGACCAAAAAACAACTCGACGGGTTTATGGGACGTTTCAATGTTGGGACCAATTCACGAGGAGGCTATAATTCATCGATTTATGCCACTTCAAAAATTAAAAAATTCGGGTTTTCGATCAACTACGGGTACAACCATTTTAAACAACCGAAGAATGAATCGTATTCCGAACGGGAAAATTACCTGAGCGAAGCCAATCGTTACACCTTTTCCGAAGGCTTCAGTAAGTTTAAAGGCAATTCGAATATGGCTATGGGCGAGGCCAGTTACGAAATCGACTCATTGAACCTGCTAAGCCTCTCCTTCTGGGGATACAGAGGTAACTTTAACAGTAACGGCGAAACTCTGACCGAGGATTTCGATACCGGAAATAATCTTACCCGTAAATTTTACAATTATGCCCGTTCGAAAAACGAATATGGAAGTATTTCGGGAAACATTGATTATCAGCGTACTTTTAAGAAGCCCGATAAAACATTCACCGTATCCTACAAACTGGATAACTCTCCCGATAATTCGGATAATGAAAATGAGATTGATGCCGTGCTAAATTATCAGTCCTATTTGCAACGATCGACCAACGATGCATCGGGAACAGAACACACCTTTCAACTCGATTATTATGATCCGCTTACCAAGATTCATCAAATCGAAAGCGGCATCAAATATATTTTACGCCAGAACGTTAGTAACTCGGAAATATTGCGCTACGACGACACGACTGACGAATGGGTTCGTGATGAAACCAAAAACAATGACCTCGATTACGACCAGCATGTTATCGGGGCATATGCCGGCTATGTATTAAAGATCAAAAAGTTCAGCTTCAAAACCGGATTACGTGCCGAAGGCACAATAAACGACGGAATCTTCGAATCGGTTAAAGACACAGCTTTTACCAACAAAATGTTTAACCTTATTCCCTATGTGACGCTTTCGCAGAATCTTGACAAGGGACAGAACCTGAAACTTTCTTATACCCAACGCCTTTCGCGCCCCGGAATCTGGTACCTGAACCCATTTATCAACGATACAGACCCGTTAAACATCAGTTATGGAAACCCCAATCTTGATGCCGAAGTTTCGCATACGTTCGATTTTGCCTATGGTAAGTTCAGCAACAAGTTCAATATCAATATTAGCCTGACCAGTGCATTTACCAACAACACCATCGAATCCATATCGACAATCAACCCCAACGGCGTAAAAGAGACAACCTATCAGAACATTGGCAAGAACCAGCGTTATGGCAGTTATCTTTATGGTTCACTGCGTATTGGACAAAAATTAAACCTGAACGGTAATTTCGGATTAAACTATTCGATACTCGAAAGTAACGATGGCCGAGGATTGAAGAACGAAGGATTCAGCTATAACGGTTCGATGAGTGTCCGATACAATGCATGGAAAAACGGAACGCTTTCCTGCTATGCCGGTGTTTACTCTCCACGCATTACATTGCAAGGCGAATCGTCGCTTTTCTATTATAACAACTTCAATATCTCTCATGAATTTTTCAACAAAAAGCTGACCGCTTCTGCGTATATATCAGATCCGTTCCGCGAGAAAGCCAAATATAAATCGACTTACAAGGATACAACCTTCAAACAGGTAAGTACAAATTACAATTATAACCGACAGGTGGGAATCAATATTTCTTACCGTTTCGGGCAGATGAGCAGCGAAATCAAAAAAGCGCGGCGTGGCATCAATAACGAAGATGTTAAAAGTGGCGGCGGACAGGGAGCTGCCGGAGGAGGTTCGGGTGGTAACTAAAAACTGATTTCAAACGAAAGAGGCATGAAAACAAGAATCAGGGTTATTTTGATTTTGCTTTGTTCAGCAACCAATATTCAACTCTCCGGCCAGGAGATTGATTTGCTGATGCTGAACAACCAAAACGAAAAAGCGCTTCGGTCAATCAACGAAAAGTTGGCTGCCGATTCCCTTCAACCAGAACTCTATCTGAAGAAGGCGATCATCCTTCAACGGCAGTTCGACTATGCAGGTGCCATTCACACGCTTACCAAGGCTTATCAAATCGATTCTACCCGTACTGATATTTGGAGCGAATTGGCCGAATCGTTCAATAGTTTAGGCAATTACGAAGATGCTACCCGGTTTTATGAGAAAATCTGTCAAACCGACCCTGCAAACTTTGTCCAGTCGGGGAAACTGGCCCGAAGCTATATCGCGTCGAGGGTTTATGACAAAGCTTTCGCCATCCTGTCAAAAATATACCAGTCTGACAGTACAAATGTCTTTTTCAATAAACAGCTTGCTTATTGCGCTTACAATACCAGCAAGGATAGTATGGCGACCTATTTGTATCACAAGGTAATTCAACAGAACCCACGCGATATCTCTTCCTATCACAATCTCAGTGCTATTTATCAAAAGAAAGAACTTGCCAACGAAGCCATTGCTATTTTGGAGAAAGGACTTCGGGTCTTTCCTGAAAATGGAGGATTGCTGATCCGGTTGGCCAACAACCAGTTCGAAAATAAAATGTACCACGAAGCACGCTTGTCCTATCAACTATGGCTACAAAAAAACGATACCGTACCGGATGTACGCAAAAGCCTGGGAATTGCCTTATATTTTGAAAAAGAGGAACGGGAAGCACTCAGGCTACTCGAAAGTTATTACCAGCTTGCACCGGACGACCCGATGGCCAGCTTTTATATTGGACTATGTTACAAAAACTTAGCAGACTACGGGCAAAGTATCGATTTTATTAACCTGAGCATTGAACTTTCTCGTCCGCCCTATTTGAGCGACCTGTACCATCACCTTGGTTCGGTTTATGGTCAGGCCCGACGGTTCAAGGAAGCCATCGAATCGCTTCAGAAATCGTATGAACTCGATTCGTCCAAAAATGAAATACTCTTCGATATCGCCACCACTTACGAAGAGTTTCAACAAGACAAGCGACCGGCATTGCAATATTACAAAGCCTATCTGGCAAGCGGTATTGAGGGCAAATCGCTTAGTCGTCAAATGGTTGAATATACCCATGCGAGAATACGCAAAATAGAAGAAGAGCTGTTTTTCGAAGAAGGGATAAAAGATAAGATAAAATAACAATACAGCCCCGGGCAGGATGCTGTCCGGGGCTGTATGTATGGTAAAAGGAAGAATGACGGTTTTATCCCAAATCTCCCAGATTATAAGGTGTTTCCTGGTAAACGTAATAATTAAGCCAATTCGAAAAGAGCAGATTGGCATGAGAGCGCCAACTCAGCACTGGCCGCTTTGATGGTTCATTGCCCGGATAATAATTGACCGGCACCTCGATAGGCAATTGCTTCTCCACATCGCGAAGATATTCCCGTTCAAGGGTTCGGAGCGAATATTCGGGATGTCCGGTGATGAAAATTTTACGTCCGCCGCCACCTATTGCAATATAAGCTCCGGCATCATCTGACTCCGACACCAGCCTGACATCATCAATATTGGCAAAATCAGTCGACCGGATTTCGGTATGGCGGGAATGTGGTGCCCTGAAGATATCGTCGAAACCACGAAACAATGGCAGTTTGCGATCGGCTATCTTGTGATCGAAAATGCCAAACATCTTTTTCTCCAACGGATATTTAGGTATCCCATAATGAAAATACAAACCCGCTTGCGAAGCCCAGCAGATATACATCGTTGAGGTTACATGTTTGTCGGCCCAACGGAAAATCTCACAAATCTCGTCCCAATAATCGACCTCTTCGAAAGGCAAATGCTCAACCGGTGCGCCGGTAATAATCATTCCATCGTAATTCTGACCCTTAATTTCGGGGAATGTATGGTAAAAGGCATTCAAATGGTCGACCGAAGTATTTTTGGAGATATGGCCTTCAATTTGAAGAAAATCAATCTCAATCTGTAGCGGAGAATTGGAAAGCAACCTTAACAAATCGGTTTCTGTAGCAATCTTCAATGGCATCAAATTGAGGATTAAAATCTTCAAAGGTCTGATATCCTGATGTGAAGCACGCGATGAACTCATCACAAAAATATTTTCTTCACGTAAAGTATCAATCGCTGGTAGCCCGTCGGGCAGGTTCAATGGCATCTTTTCGTTATTATATCGGTTTTAAATGCTAAAAGGCAGAAGAATTTTTCAATCCTTCTACCCTCTTTATTATCAATTCATTTCAAGAAATGCTCAAGCGGCTTCCGGCCTGAGCTCCAATTGAAGCGGAGTGATATTGGCCAGATTATCGCGAATCGGACATCGCTTCTCCACTTCAGTCAGCCACCGGTTCAGTGCTTCCTGAGAAGCATCGGTTACCGGTTGCAAAGTTACACGAAGGCTTTGAAAACCTGCACGATCTTCATCAGATAATCCCAATAATCTTGCAGGATTGATATCACCTTCGACATTGATTCGCAGCGAACTGATTTTCAATCCCTGTTCGCGGGCAACCAGATGAGCCACTACATTGAGGCATCCGGCAAAACCAGCCAGTAAATATTCAACCGGATTGGCACCATGATCGGTTCCGCCCAATGCCGGAGGTTCGTCAATCACAAAATTAAAAGTCCTGGAGCTGGCTACAAATTTTGTGGCACTTTCGTTCACTCCTTCTGTCGAGAAATTTAATAACTTACTCATAAACAATTTTTTTAATTAAATTTTATCAAGAGATTGAGCAAAATCGGCAATGATATCGTCGATATGTTCGATACCGACCGATACACGCAACTGTGCAGGTTCCACTCCGGCACGAATTTGTTCTTCGTCGCTCAGCTGCTGGTGCGTTGTTGCTGCGGGCTGAATAATGAGGCTGCGCACATCGCCGACATTGGCCAAATGGCTAACCAGCTTCAAATTGTCGACCACCTTTTTGGCATTCTCTTTTCCGCCTTTAACAATGAAAGAGAGAACTGCACCGGCACCTTTGGGTAAATATTTCTGTGCCAACTGATAATCCGGACTGCTTTTCAGTCCCGGATAATTCACTGACTCAACTTTCGGATGGTTTTCGAGCCACTGTGCCAGGGCAAGCGTATTTTGAACGTGCCGTTCAACACGTAACGACAGCGTTTCGAGTCCTTGAATCAACAGGAAAGAGTTAAAAGGACTGGCTGCCGGTCCAAAATCGCGAAGGCCTTCCACGCGGGCACGAATGATAAAGGCAATGTTGCCAAACGGGCCATCGGTTCCAAATACATCCCAGAATTTCAAGCCATGATATCCTTCAGAGGGCTCTGTAAATGCCGGGTACTTTCCATTTCCCCAGTTAAAATTACCTCCATCGATAATTACGCCGCCGATAGACGAACCATGACCGCCAATCCATTTGGTAGCCGATTCGACCACAATATGGGCACCATGTTCGAGCGGGCGGAAAAGTGCCCCACCACAAGCAAACGTATTATCGACAATGATAGGCAAATCGTGTTTTTTGGCCAATGCAGCAAACTTTTCAAAATCGGGAATGGTAAAACTTGGATTTCCGATGGTTTCCAAATAGATAGCCTTTGTTTTGGCATCAATCAGTTTCTCAAAATTTTCAGGATCGAGGTTTTGGGCAAAACGGGCTTCGATACCCAGATTCTTGAATGAGACTTTAAACTGGTTGAATGAACCACCATAAAGATAAGGCGACGAAACAAAGTTATCACCTGAACCGGCAATGTTGGTGATGGTAATAAACTGAGCAGCATGCCCCGACGAGACTGCCAGCGCGGCAACGCCACCTTCGAGTGCGGCAATACGCTTTTCGAATACATCGGTAGTTGGGTTCATCAGCCGGGTATAAATATTTCCGAACTCTTTCAAACCAAACAGGTTGGCAGCATGATCGGCATCTTTGAAAACATACGAAGTAGTTTGATAAATCGGCACCGCACGCGAGAGCGTGTCGTTATCGGGGGTGTGGCCTGCATGTACCTGCAGCGTTTCAAATTTTGGATTTTGTGTACTCATGACTTTACATTTTTAAACTTTAAGACTAATTATTGATTTACTAACTTTTTCAGAAAATTATTTGACCGGATTGACCGTTTTATTTATACTTTTTCGAAAAACTCTTTGTGAATGGCTTCCACCGATCGGGTCCGATCCTCCGTTTTGACCAGAAAATAGCTCACAATTGGTGAAGCACCCGAACAGCTCATTATCACGTTAATGCCATCGCCTGCCAATGAGGTAAATATTCGGGCAGAAATACCATACTTGTCAGTAATTCCATGCCCTACGGCGGCAACAACAGCAATATCGTCGGCAATTTGCAAACGGCCAACACCACTTAGTTCAATGGCACTAACAACGGCATAAGCATTTTGTAAATCCTTTTTTGCCAACAAAATATTGATGGAAATCTGCGAAGTCAACACCGAACTGATATTGATTCCGGCATGGTGGAGCGCCGTGGTAACTTTCGCCAGAATCCCCGGTTTCAGCCCAACACCCGGACCTTTCAATTTGAGTATCCCAAAATTGTCGCTGTAAGTTACACTCTTGACCACATCATGGGTGACACTCTTTTCGTTACTGACCACTGTAAGCGGCTTCTCGACGGAAAGATTACCGTGAATATTGAAAATACGGACCGGAATATGAGGATCAATCAACGGTTCAACGGTTCGGGGATGTAATATTTTGGCTCCAAAATAAGCCAATTCAGCCGCTTCGGTATACGACAAATGACTGATTTGTTTGGGTTTATTGACCAATTTCGGGTCAGCACTCAGAAAACCATCCACATCTTTCCAGATATCGAGTGACGGAGAGCCAATGCAACGGGCCAGCGAAGCTGCCGAATAATCGCTTCCGCCACGTCCAAGCAAGGTAGTTTTGCCCTCTTCCGAGATTCCGTAAAACCCCGGAACCACATAAGTAATATCTTCGGCAAAAGCTTCACGCACATTGGGTACCGATCGCGAAAAATTCACCGATGCATTTCCAAACTCCCCGTCGGTAATTAAACCAAACTGTTCGGGGAAAACCACCTTTGATGTCAATCCCTCATCTTTCAGGATACCGTTCAGCACGATGGCCGACAACTTCTCGCCAAAAGCCTGAACATGATCCTCGAGCGCCAGCGAGGCATCGCCCGTCAGGGCAATCCCGTGAAGATACTTCTTCAATTCACCGAGGGTTACGTTTACTTCCTGTAAAGTGGTGCATTGCAGGTTTTCGTCGCGAATCAGCCGGCTAATCGATTCGTGTTTCAGGTCGTACAAATATTTGGTGCAACTATCGGCCACCAACTCGTCGTAACGGGCTTTTTCGAGTGCATCAATCAGAAAATTGGTTACTCCATAAAACGCGGATACCACAATCACCAACGGTTGCCCGTAGTTTTTCACTACTTGCACCACACGTGTAACATCTTCCTTACACTTGAGATTGGATCCGCCGAATTTTACCACAATCTTCGGCATAACATAATAATTTTAAAAAATATAAACTTTGGATGGATTGGTCTTTTACGACTGATCGGAAGAGCCTTCAAACAGGTTTAAGCCCGGATGAAGGCTATCGCATAAACATAGACATGGTGTACATGAAGAAAAGGGTCGAAACAACCGATGCGCAACAGGGCTGTTGTGCTTTTTTCGATGATGTTGTATCTGAATATCCCTTTTTCATGGAATGTGATGCTGGTTACTTTAAAATTGATTCACTTCGCAAACATAAAAATCGAATTTGACAATTCCAAATCATCTTTGAATGATTCTAAATAATAGATCGCACAAATCATCTTAAAAACTGGCAAAACCCGATTTTATCTACACAATATCAGGCCACTAATGCCAATGTTAAATAATTGTTTCCTGTTGAGATTTCTAAAATATGGCGAAAAAGAAAAATTCAGTGATTCGTTCGATACCATTTTTACCGACGGCTCTCTTTTCGTACTTTAGCGCCATTCTTTTCCAAGTCAGAATATCATGGGCAATCTTAGAACATTTTCCTTCGCAGTATTGATGGTGGCAGCCGTTTCGTGCAGCGAACAGCTGCCGCGTCCCGAAGCCAAAATAATACCCCAACCGGCTGAACTGGTCAATACCGAAGGGGCTTTCGAACTCAATTCGGATACTAAAATATTGATTAACAACGAAGGGAATGACATGAAGAATATCGCCGGCTTTTTACGGCAATACCTCGAACAGACTTTCGACATCGCCACCAACGAGCCATCGTATTCGGTTACCGCCCCGCGCCATGCCATTTTTATTAAACTCGACCCATCCTTACATGCCGGCCGCGAAGCTTACAGGCTAACTGTAACACCTGCCAATATTGTTCTGGAGGCCTCGTCGCCAAACGGACTGTTTTATGGGGTACAAACCATTATCCAGTTGATGCCGGGCGAAAAACAAGCGGATCAAACCTTGCTGTTGCCTTCGGTCCAAATCAAAGACAAACCGCGATTTGGCTGGCGTGGGCTTCATCTCGACGTGAGCCGCCATTTTATGCCAAAAGAGTTTATCCTGAAATATCTCGATTATATGGCCATGCACAAACTCAATACCTTTCACTGGCATTTGACCGACGATCAGGGGTGGCGCATCGAGATAATCAAATATCCAAAGCTGACTGAAACCGGCTCGCGCCGCAGCGAAACACGCTCCGGTCATCAAAGTACTCCGGCCTCTTTCGACGGAAAGCCAACCGGCGGCTTTTACACGCAGGAAGAGATCAAAGAGATTGTTTTGTATGCTGCCCGCCGATACATTACCATCGTACCCGAGATATCGATGCCGGGCCATGCCTTGGCGGCCTTGGCGGCCTATCCCGAATATGGCTGCACGGGAGGGCCTTACGAAGTAGCTACCCGCTGGGGAATTTTTGACGACACATTCTGCCCGGGGAAAGATACCACCATGCTGTTTATCAAAGATATTATCGACGAAACGATCGCGCTTTTCCCGGGCGATTATATCCATATTGGCGGTGATGACTGCCGAAAAACGGCATGGAAAAAATGCCCCGACTGTCAGCAGCGCAAACGCGACGAACGGCTGGGCAACGAAGAAAATCTGCAGCACTATTTCATTCAGCAAGTTGAAAAATATTTGCAGGAAAAAGGCAAAAGGGCTATCGGCTGGGAAGAGGCCGGCGATGCCGGTTTGATGGCCAATACGGCCCTGATGGCCTGGCGTGGCGAAGAAGGCGGTGTCGCAGCCATTCAGGAGCGGCATTATGTGGTAATGGCACCGGCCAATTACTGCAACTTCGATCAGTATCAAACCGATCCGCAAAATGAACCATTGGCTGTAGGTGGCTATATCCCGCTCGAAAAAGTCTACCAATACAATCCGGTACCGCAATCGCTGTCCGAAATGGAAAGCCGGTTCGTACTGGGTGGGCAGGGAATGGTATGGACCGAATATATGGGCACTCCGGCCCAGGTGGAATATATGCTCTTCCCTCGCATTGCAGCATTGTCCGAAGCTTTATGGTCGTCCGACGAGGGAAAAGATTACCCTATTTTTAAAACGAAGCTGAAAGAACAGCTAAAACGTTACCATGCAATGGGTATCAACTATTGCAAAGCCGAATTTGCGGCTGAATAAACAACATTCTTTTCTTCGAAAAAACAGCGTACGCCCGGCCCAGTCCGGATGCATACGCTGTTTTCGTTGGCAAGAAAATTACTCGATGGTTTTGATGGTCGTTGTCAGTTTAATGTCAGCCGACGAGCTACCCACCAACAAATCGACATTTCCAGTTTCAAGGACAAAGGCCGATTTATCGCTGTTCCAATAAGCGAGATCGTCAGCTTTAAGTGTAATATTTACGTCAACGGTTTTCCCTTTGGGAATAAACTGGCGTTTGAACCCTTTTAAGGCAATGGCCGGACGCTCAACTTTGCTTCCGGGATATTGGGCATAAAGCTGAATCACTTCATCGCTGTCCACGCTCCCGTTATTGGTAACCTTTACGGTCAGGGTAGCTGTTTCTCCCTTTTTCAACGACGTTTTATCAACCCTGGCATCGCTGTAAGTAAAAGTTGTATAGCTCAACCCATAGCCAAACGGGAAAAGGGGAATGTTTTTATCGTACATATAGGTTCGTCCGTTGCGGATGTTGTAATCGAGTATCGGCAATAACTCGCCAATCGAGCTGCTCCATGTTTGTACCAAACGGCCTGCCGGGCTTATCTTCCCAAATAACACATCGGCTAAACCGTTGCCAAGCTCCTGGCTCGACTGGGTAACATGCACAATGGCCGGTACATGTTCTTTCGACCAGTTTATCGCGTAAGGGAAACTGGAAACCAGCACCAGTACAGTATTGGGGTTGGCTGCCCGAACAACTTTAACCAAATCTTCCTGTTCGAGCGAAATGGCCTGCCTATCGACATCTTCACGACCATTACTGGCCACATAATCGACTCCCCACGGCAAGTTGTGGCCCAACGGGTGATTTCCGATGCAAACAATAGCCATATCGGCAGCTTTGGCTGCGATTACGGCTGAATCGGATTTATTGCTTTCGGCAAATAAAATTTCGACTTCGTTTCCGGCCTGGTTTTTAATCCCGGTCAGTGCCGAAACGGCATAAGGCGGTGTACCGGCATACCAGTCCGAAATCACTTTGTTGGCACTTGGCCCAATGACCGCTATCTTCTTCACTTTATCTTTCTGAATGGGAAGCAGGTTTCCTTCATTCTTCAATAAAACCACTGATTTGGCTGTCACCTCGCGTACCAAATCACTCGCCTCGGTTTTGGTCCAAAGGTCGGTAGTATCGGCAATACCTATCCGGGCATAAGGATTGGATGATGAACCATCGAGCAAACCCAATTTCAACATCACCCTAAGCGTACCCCTGACCGCCTGATTGATCTCATCTTCGGCAATCATGCCCTTTTGAATGGCCTGGGTCAACGGCTCTTTGTAATTATCGAGAAACATGGTTGTTCCGGTACGCACACAAGCCACGGCAGCATCGAGCAGATTATCGTAATAGTGGTGCGTATTGACCAGATTGCGATAGGCGCCGCCGTCGGTAGCAATAATCCCGTTTTGGCCCCACTCTTTCACCGTGATATCTTTCAAAATGGGGTGGACCGTACAGGGAATGCCATTGTATTTGTTATAAGCAGTCATATATGCCCTTGAACCACCTTCGGTTACTCCTTTGTAAAAGGGATAGGCATAATATTCGCGGAAAAGCCTGTCGTCGAAATCGGAAGAGGTTTTAACACGGACATTCTCATTGCTGTTGGCTAAGAAATGTTTCATCAGCGAAGCTGTTTTCCAATATTTAGGGTCATCGCCCTGAAGCCCTTTCACATAAGCAACAGTCAACACTGCTGTCAGATAAGGGTCTTCACCAAAGCATTCCTCGGTACGTCCCCAACGGATATCTCGCCCAAGATCGGCATTGGGAGCCAACACAATTAACCCGGCACTTTTGTATTTGGCGTTTTGGGTCAGATAGCGACACTCGTCGGCTTCCCACGAAGCGACCCTGCGTAACAGTTCCGGATCCCAGGTTTGTGCCAAACCATAGGCTTGCGGGAAAGTGGTTGTTGCGGAGGCTCCTTTACCCTTTACCGCCCAGTTGGCCGGGCCGCTCAAAGCCAATCCATGAAGACCTTCCACAATACGGGTGCCTGAAATTCCTAAACGGGGCACCGCCGGATGAGTCGACAGACAATTTACCTTCTCGTCGAGTGTCATTAATGAAATTAGGTTATCGAGCCGCTTTTCGTCGGCAACATTCGGATTTTGAAAAGGATAAGTTTGGGCAAAAAGCGAAAAATTGAGCAAAAAACTAAACAGGATGATCTGAAATCTCTTCATTGTTTTGGGTTTTAGTTGTGAAACCCGAAACTACAATATTGCAGAGTAAAATAAAAAACAATTCCCGCTTTTTATCATATTACTGACAAAAGCGGGAACTATTGGTTTAAAAATCTAAACCCTACTTATTTTTTATAAACTACAGGCTGATTTTTTAAGGCCCTAACTATCAAATACAATCCGGCCAGAACAAATGGGATACTCAGTATTTGTCCCATATTCAGCGCCATTCCGGCTTCAAAAGCTTCCTGATCTTCTTTGATGAATTCAATCATAAAACGGGTAAAAAAGATTCCAATAAAGAAAACCCCGAGAATAAATCCGGGACGATCTTTTAAATCCTTCTTTTTGAAAAAGAAGAAGAGTATCAGAACAAAAGTAACCAGATAACAAAGCATTTCGTAGATCTGCGTCGGGTGTTTGGCCACTGTTTCACCATTCTGGTCGAAGATAAAGCCCCATGGCAAGGCAGTTGCTACGCCGTAGATTTCGGAGTTCATCAGGTTTCCAAAACGTATCATTGCGGCTACCAGGGCTGTAGGAATCACCAGTCGATCCAATGTCCAAAGCATGCTGCGATGGGTAACTTTTCGGGAATAGATCCAAACGGCAACAATAATACCAATTGCACCGCCATGACTGGCTAATCCTTGAAAGCCTACCAATTTGAAATGACCATCGACCATTATCACCGGCGAAATAATCTCGAAAAGATGTTGAGAATAATAATCCCAGCCATAAAAGAAAACATGGCCTAAACGGGCACCGACAATTGTAGCAATAATGACATACATAAAAAGTTTGTCGACCCATTCTTCGTTTGATTTTTCAAAACGGAACATCCGTACCATAATGTTGTACCCTATCAAAAACCCCAGTGCAAACATTAACCCGTACCAGCGTACCGAAATTGGGCCTAAACTAAATAGTTCGGGACTTGCATTCCAGTGAATTGACAAAAGTGTACTCATTCGTTCAGCATTTATTTTGTTGAATCGCTTATCTTATTCAAGCCCTTTTCCGTGGCATTGCTTAAATTTCTTTCCGCTACCACAAGGGCAAGGCTCGTTACGTCCTACCTTTGGTGTTTGGCGCACAGGTTGTACAACCCTTCTTTCATCGTGATGAGATTCACTGCCTGATGAAGCATCCTGCTTTTCTTCGCGAAGTTGCGACCGGTCGACCTGACGGCGCGGGGCTACAGGGGCCTCGCGAACCTGTTCGGGATCGCTAATCGGAATCTGTCCCTTCATCAAGGTCGAAACCACCCCCCTGTTGATGCGTTCCATCATGGCCTTGAACAGGTTGAACGATTCCAGTTTATATATCAAGAGCGGATCCTTCTGTTCGTAGGAGGCATTCTGTACCGAAGTGCGAAGTTCGTCGAGTTCGCGAAGGTTTTCTTTCCAATGCTCGTCAATTGTAGCCAAAATTACTTGCTTTTCGTACGATTTCACCAATTCCTGACCTTGCGTTTTATACGCTTTTTCGAGGTTGGTCACAATATTGAAAAGACGTTGTCCGTCGGTAATCGGAACGACAATATTGGTGTAAATCTGCGATTTGTTTTCAAAAACATTTTTGATAACGGGCCAGGCTTGGCGCGAAATCATTTGAGACTTACGGGTGAAAGTATCGATCGCTTCGCGGTAAATCCTGTCGGTCAAATCGTCGGCTTTTAAATCGGCAAATTCGTCTTCAGTTACCGGGGCATCGAGCGACAAAGATTTGATGAGCTCCATTCGGTAATCTTCGAAAGCCTCGCGGCCATTAGGCTGATACTCGTTTGTGAGTGTTTCGCCCATGTCGTAAATCATGTTCAGGATATCCACATCCAGGCGTTCGCCGAAAAGCGCATGACGGCGTTTGCGATAAACCACTGTACGTTGAGAGTTCATCACGTCGTCGTATTCGAGCAAACGTTTACGGATACCAAAGTTATTCTCCTCAACCTTTTTCTGCGCCCGCTCTATCGATTTCGAAATCATTGAGTGCTGAATCACTTCACCCTCTTTCAGTCCAAGACGGTCCATAATACTGACAATCCTGTCTGAGGAGAAGAGGCGCATCAAATCATCTTCGAGCGAAACAAAGAATTGAGACGAACCTGGGTCGCCCTGACGGCCAGCACGTCCGCGTAACTGGCGGTCGACGCGGCGCGATTCGTGACGCTCGGTACCAATGATGGCCAAGCCGCCCAACTCACGGGTTTCGGGGGTAAGTTTAATGTCGGTACCACGACCGGCCATGTTGGTCGCAATGGTTACCGTTCCGAGTTTACCGGCTTCGGCAACAATATCAGCCTCACGTTGATGCAGTTTCGCATTCAAAACCTGATGTTTGACCCCACGCATTTGCAACATTCGGCTTAGCAACTCCGAGATCTCGACTGAAGTTGTACCTACCAGTACCGGCCGGCCAATTTTATTCAACCGGACTATATCATCGATGATGGCATTGTATTTTTCTTTTTTGGTTTTGTACACCAAATCTTCGTGGTCTTTGCGGGTAATGGCTCTGTTGGTGGGAATTACTACCACTTCGAGTTTGTAAATGTCCCACAATTCGCCAGCTTCTGTTTCGGCAGTACCGGTCATCCCGGCCAGTTTATGGTACATCCTGAAGTAGTTCTGCAGTGTGATGGTTGCGAATGTTTGTGTAGCAGCCTCCACTTTTACCTTTTCCTTGGCTTCAATAGCCTGATGCAATCCATCGGAATATCGTCTGCCTTCCATGATACGGCCGGTTTGCTCATCAACAATTTTCACTTTATTGTCAATCAACACATATTCAACGTCCTTTTCGAACATGGTGTAGGCTTTCAGCAACTGGATAATGGTATGTACGCGTTCGGATTTGATGGCAAAATTCTGCATCAAAGAATCTTTCTTCTCCAGCTTCTCGGTATCCGAAAGTTTTGAATTCTGAATCTCGGCAATTTCGGCACCTACGTCGGGCAAGATAAAGAACGAGGGGTCTGAGTTATCCTGCGAAAGAATTTCAAAGCCTTTGTCTGTCAATTCAACCGAGTTCTGTTTTTCTTCAATCACAAAGAAAAGCATATCAGTAGCAATATGCATATTCTTGTTATTGTCCTGCATGAAATAGTTCTCGGTTTTCAGCATCCGGGCTTTATTCCCCTCTTCACTGAGAAAGCGAATCAATGGTTTATGCTTTGGTAATCCTTTGTACGCACGGAAAAGCGCCAGGGCACCTTCTTCCGCTTCTTCTTTATTGCCCGAGCTAATTTTCTTTTTGGCTTCTACCAGAAGGTTATTGACCAAATCGCGCTGAGCTTTTACCAACTGTTCTACAGGATTTTTCAGGTCATCGAACAACTGGTTCTCGCCTTTAGGCACCGGGCCCGAAATAATCAAAGGGGTACGTGCATCGTCAATCAGCACCGAGTCAACCTCGTCGACAATAGCATAGTGATGTTTGCGCTGCACCAAATCGGCGGGACTAATCGCCATGTTATCGCGCAAATAATCGAAGCCAAATTCGTTATTGGTTCCAAAAGTAATGTCAGCATTATAGGCATTTCGACGTTCAATTGAATTGGGCTGATGTTTGTCGATACAATCAACCGATATTCCGTGGAACATGTAAATCGGGCCCATCCATTCAGAGTCACGTTTGGCCAGATAGTCGTTCACGGTAACCACATGAACCCCGCGGCCGGCAAGCGAATTCAGGAAAACAGGCAACGTAGCCACCAATGTTTTACCTTCACCTGTAGCCATTTCCGATATTTTCCCGGAATGAAGTACCACACCACCAATCAACTGTACATCGTAATGTACCATATTCCAGGTCTGTAAGGTTCCGCCGGCTATCCAACTGTTGCGATAAATGGCGTTATCGCCGTCGATAGTGACAAAATCTTTCTGAGTCGCCAAGTTACGGTCGAAGTCGGTCGCAGTAACGGTAATTGTCTGATTCTCGGTGAAACGTCTGGCTGTATCTTTGACAATAGAAAAAGCTATCGGTAACACCTGAAGCAAAATCTCTTCAATTTTCTTATCGATAATCTCTTCTAATTTATCCACACGGTCGTAGATTTTTTCGCCCTCTTCAAGCGGAATCTCACCACTTTCGGCACGTTCCTTCAACTGGGCAATTTCATCTTCTTCAGCCTGAATATAGCTCTTAATCTGCGCTTTCAGCTTATGGGTCTCGTTTCTTAATTCATCATTCGAAAGTTGCGAAACCCTTTTGTATTCGAGTTTTATGGCCTCGACTACCGGCGAAACTTCTTTGATATCGCGGTCTGACTTGTTTCCAAACAGACCGGTCAGGAATTTATTGAAAAGTGACATACTCTTTATTTGTTGATAATGCGATTCGTTTTTCTGATAAGCCGCAAATGTAACTTAAAAGTTGTAACATCGGAAATCTATCGTCAGTTAAATGGCAATCGGCAACGAGGAAACAAACTGTTGGAAGCCATAAAAAAGGGCAAACCGAAGTTTGCCCTAAGCTTGTTTTCTGGGTCTTGGATTATGCATTGGCATTGGCAAAAGGATCGACAAACGTACGGGTTTGCATTTCGCGATCCATCATCAGTAACCCTTGTCCTTCGCCTTTAATCAGTTTCAGGTTATCCAGAATCTGCTCAACATTTGCTTCCTCTTCGACCTGCTCGTCGACATACCACTGCAAAAAGCTGCGGGTAGCATGATCTTTCTCGGCAATGGCAATATCCATCAAATCGTTAATAAGAGATGTAACTTTCTGTTCGTGAACCAACGTTCTTTCATAAACATCGACTACACTGTCAAAATCAACATCAACGGCAGCAATTGGCGACAGGAGCGCACGGCCATTGCGTTCGTTCACATAATCGAACATATGGGTAGCATGGGCCAATTCTTCCTGAAACTGAATCCTCATCCAGTTGGCAAATCCAGCCAATCCTACCGATTGAAAATAGGCTGACATGGAGAGATATAAGTATGCCGAATGAAACTCAGCATTAATTTGCTGGTTGATAGCGTCTTCTACTTTTTTCTTTAACATAGTGCTTTTTATTAACTGTTATGTTTCAAATTTAGCAATTCTGTACAGTAACTTCAATAATCGACCTACAAAATAACCGGGATTTAATAAAATTTTCCGATGGACAATTCAACGATGCTTCAAACGCAAATCAAATTTATCCGATTCGGCGTTTTAGCTCATTGTCGATGGCAGCCATAAATTTTTCAGTGGTAAGATAATGTTCCGGTTTCAGCACATCGCCATATATCGACAGAGCCAAATCTTTGGTCATTTTGCCCGATTCAACCGTATCGATACAAACTTGTTCCAACGTGTGGGCAAAGCCGACTAAATCGGCATTGTTATCCAACTTTCCGCGAAACTCCAAACCACGTGTCCAGGCAAAGATGGAGGCAATCGGATTAGTCGATGTAGCTTTGCCTTTCTGATGTTCGCGATAGTGGCGGGTAACGGTACCATGGGCGGCCTCCGCTTCCACAATGTCGCCATCTGGGGTCATCAGAACCGAAGTCATCAGTCCGAGCGAACCAAAACCCTGTGCTACAGTATCCGACTGAACATCGCCGTCGTAGTTTTTACAGGCCCAGATAAAATTACCGTTCCATTTCAATGACGAAGCCACCATGTCGTCAATTAGCCGATGCTCATAAATAATACCCGCCTCTTCGAAATCACTCTTGTATTCCTGCTCATATATCTCCTGAAAGATATCTTTGAAAAAACCGTCATACTTTTTCAGGATGGTATTTTTGGTCGAAAGATACAGTGGCCATTTTTTGGAAAGTGCCATTTTGAAGCAACTGTGCGCAAAGCCGCGAATCGACTCTTCGGTATTGTACATTGAAAGGGCAACGCCTGGCCCTTCGAAATGGTAAACCTCGTGTACCTGTGCACCAGAACCATCGTCAGGGATAAAAGTCATAGTCAGGTTTCCAGGCCGATCGACTACGATATCAGTAGCACGATATTGGTCGCCAAAGGCATGACGGCCGATAACAATTGGCGCTGTCCATTGTGGAATCAAGCGTGGAACATTTTGAACAACAATGGGTTCGCGAAAAATAGTTCCGCCCAGAATATTTCTTATGGTTCCATTGGGCGATTTATACATCTTTTTCAGCCCAAACTCCTTGACCCTGGCCTCGTCGGGCGTGATGGTGGCACATTTAATACCCACTTTATATTTCTTAATGGCATAAGCGGCATCTGTTGTCACTTTATCGTCGGTAGCATCGCGGTTTTCAATTCCCAAATCGTAATACTTAATGTCGATATCCAGATAGGGCAAAATCAATTGTTCGCGAATCATTTTCCAGATAATTCTGGTCATTTCATCCCCGTCGAGTTCAACCACAGGGTTCACAACTTTAATCTTTCTCATGTAATATTTTAATTATTAATTAAATAATCTGAAACACAATGGTTATACCAATGGTACAATCAAACCTTTATTATCAATAAAAAATTACAGGCTAACTTTGTTCAAAGTCGAGGTTGAATTTTGTTTTTAAGGTTGCCAATGCGGGATATTTTTCGGCCAGCAAATTCCACTTTTCACTATCAGTATAGGGTCTGTTCGATATTGCTTCGGTATTTTCGCTTACCGAGAATTCAATTTCTATCAGCTCATTCTGTAACGTTCGGTGCAAATGACCAATCAACCGGGGTTTTAAATCGAGTGTAATGCGCTGCAACTGGACATCATTATCCAATAAATATTCTATCCGCCAATTTTCATTAAGTTTTGGTTCGCGGGTCGATAATGCCGATTTTAACTGCGGGGCATCGACCTGTTCTACAAATTTTTTCCATACCAGAAGCAAATCTTCTCCTGTAAAAGGCTTACAAAGCGGCTCAACTTTAGCTCCTTGAATTGAAACTGACGGTTCCAGAACTTTGTCTTCGGATTTACCGTTAATCATATCAAAAATCGATGGTATAGCAATGGAACCTAAGCCAGGAACACGCTTGACCGGATTATTTACAGGCGGTGGAGTAGCCTCCAACTTCGCTGTCGGTACAGAAACGGGGGGTAATTTGTTGGATGCTGTTTCCGGAGAAATTGATTTTGGTTCAGATGGGCTCCGTACGACCGATGACGGCTTAACCGCAGATTTCGACGGATCGATGGCTGAAAAAATAGGAAGCAAAACCAATGTGGCTATGGCTTCATCAACTGTTTTTTTTTTAACAACTCGGTCAGTTGGGCAATTCGGACCAAGGTCAGTTCAACCAAAAATCGCTGGTTCGAAGAAGACTTATACTGAATATCACAATCGGAAGAGAGCTGAAGCGCTCCGACAAGAAAATCGACAGGAGTGGCTGCAGCTTGCTTTTTGTACCGTTCGCGAATCTCGCCGCCTACTTCGAGCAACTGTACGGTCACCTCGTCACGGCAAATCAGTAAATCGCGGAAGTGTTGCCCCAAACCCATGATAAAGTGATGGGCATTAAAACCTTTGTCAAGAATCTCATTGAACGTGAGCAAGGTATCGGCAACTTCGCCCTTGGCAAAATATTCCGTTAATCTGAAATAATAGTCGTAATCGAGTACATTCAGGTTGGCAATGGTCTCTTTGTAAGTAACATGGTTTCCGCAAAAACTAACAACCTGATCGAAAATTGAAAGGGCATCACGCATGGCACCGTCGGCCTTCTGTGCAATCACATTTAAGGCAGCAGCTTCGAAGGTAACACCTTCTTTCTGGGCTACTTCAACAAGGTGCTTTTCAATATCGGTTATCGAAATCCGGTTGAAATCGAAAATCTGGCAACGGGACAGAATAGTAGGTATAATTTTATGCTTCTCGGTAGTAGCCAGAATAAAAATAGCATGCGCCGGCGGTTCTTCCAATGTTTTCAGAAAAGCATTAAAAGCTTGCTGCGACAACATGTGGACCTCGTCGATAATGTAAACACTATACTTTCCGATTTGTGGAGGAATTCGAACTTTGTCAACCAATGAACGGATATCTTCAACCGAATTGTTCGACGCAGCATCCAGTTCATGAATATTGTACGAGCGGTTCTCGCCAAATGCCACGCACGACTCGCATTGGTTGCATGGTTCAGTGTCAGTTCCCAGATTAAGACAGTTTATCGTTTTGGCAAAAATACGGGCCGAAGTAGTCTTTCCCACTCCGCGCGGACCGCAGAAAAGGTAGGCATGCGCCAGATGATTGCTCCGAATGGCATTTTTCAGCGTAGAGGTAATTGATGGCTGGCCAACCACTGTCATAAATGTGTCGGGGCGATATTTTCGGGCTGAAACGATATAACTCTCCATAAAAAATTTTGTTGTCGGAAATCAGTTTCCAAAAATAGAATAAAAAAACAGCCTGCCAAGTCAACGTGCCGACAAGTTATCAACGAAGTAAACCAATTTTAAACCTTTTTTATTGTCAGACGTTCTATATATCTGTAACAAACTTTATATTGTATAAACATGAAAAAATTACTGGGACTCATAGTATCGCTTTTACTGGTTTTTTCAGTTTCGGCTCAGGACAAAAACCTTTACAGCTTCAAAACACAGACTATTGACGGTGAACCTTTCGATTTAGCTTCGCTGAAAGGCAAAAAAGTAATGGTTGTCAACACGGCGTCAAAATGTGGATTGACACCTCAATATCAACTACTTGAAAAGCTATATCAGCAGTACAAAAACAAAAATTTTATCATTATTGGTTTCCCTGCCAATAACTTTGCCAGTCAGGAACCAGGAACCAACAGCGAAATCAAAGCATTTTGCACCCAAAACTACGGCGTCTCTTTTCCGATGATGTCTAAAATATCGGTCAAGGGCGACGATATCGACCCGATTTACAAGTGGCTTACCACCAAAGCGCAGAATGGGGTTATAGATGCTGAGGTGAAATGGAATTTTCAAAAATTCCTGATTGATGAAAAAGGGAATCTAGCCGATGTTGCCTGGCCACAGGAAAAACCGGATGAAGAAAGGATTATCAAGTGGATTGAAGGAAAATAGTCCTACAATCACGATGGTTGCCGGCAAATACTCAACAGTACATTGCCGACAACATTATTTACTCTACAATTGTAATTTTCAGCAACGATTTGCCACTGATTAAGAAAACAACAATGAGTTTAATCGGTAATTTAATCTGGATTATTTTCGGTGGGTTACTTACCTGCATCGGATACATTTGGGGAGGGATTGTACTGTGCTTGACCATTATCGGAATACCGTGGGGACTGCAGGCCATGAAACTCGGCATTGCCCATCTGGCACCTTTCGGCCGTACGGTACAACCTACCGGGAACAGCATCCCTGTTGTTTCGTTCCTGTTAAACATTATCTGGATTATTTTCGCTGGCTTCTGGATTGCTTTAACCCATTTATTTTTTGGCATTTTACTTTCAATTACCATTATTGGGTTACCATTCGGCTTACAACATTTTAAGCTGATGCGGCTCAGTTTTTATCCGTTTGGTTACGACCTGCGCTGATTCAACCGTTTCAGGCCAATTTGCGCCCCTTTTTATAAACCATTCCCAAAATCTTCGATACTTTTACAGCTATTAAAAATGTAAAGATGTCGTTAAAATTGCTCGATACCATTTCACCATTCATCGTGATGGAAGTGCTTGAAAAAGCGCACGAAATGGAGAGAAAAGGGATCAATATCATCCACATGGAGGTAGGCGAACCCGATTTCTGTCTTCCCCATCCGGTCAAAGAGGCTTATGTCGAATCAATTCATTGTGGAAACACCCACTATACCCATAGTTTGGGTGACCTCGAACTTCGCCAGGCAATCAGCAATTATTATCTAAAGACGTATGGCGTTCAACCCGATCCCAATCAAATCATTGTTACATCGGGCAGTTCGCCTGCCATTATGATGGCACTATCTTCGTTGATTGATCCCGGCAACGAAGTGATTCTTTCCGATCCAGGGTATGCCTGTTATCCCAATTTCGTTAAGTTTCTGCATGGCAAACCGGTAAATGTACCCGTCTATGCCGAAAATGGCTTTCAGTTTTGTGCACACGATATCGCAGCGGCCATCACGCCGAAAACCAAAGCTGCCATTATCAACTCGCCAATGAACCCAACCGGCAATTTGATTGGGGAAAAGGATTTAAAAGAAATTGCGCAATTACCAATCACCATCATCTCAGACGAAATTTATCACGGACTGGTTTACGAAGGCCGGGCACATTCGATGCTCGAATTTACCGATAATACATTTATTCTGAATGGGTTTTCAAAGCTATTTGCGATGACTGGACTTCGGCTCGGTTACCTTATTGCGCCAAAAGCCTATGTTCGGCCGTTACAGAAACTACAGCAAAATCTCTTTATCTGCGCCAGTGCAACCGCGCAAAAAGCAGGAATTGCAGCCTTGAAATATAGCGATGACGATGTCGAAAATATGAAGTCGACCTACAACGAACGGCGTAAATTTATGATTGGCAGGATGAAAGAGCTCGGGTTTCAATTACCAGTCGAACCAACAGGCGCTTTCTATCTCTTTGTGAATGCCCGGCATCTTTCGAACGACTCCTATCGTTTGGCTTTCGATATCCTTGAAAAAGCCCATATTGGCGTAACGCCAGGCATCGATTTTGGCAAAAACGGGGAGGGATTTCTTCGCTTCTCGTATGCCAATTCGTTGGAGAATCTAAAGGAAGGGATGAACCGACTGGAAAATTATTTATTGAATTTCAAAGGAATAGAATAAATTATGCACACAGATATTATCACCATTGGAGATGAGATTTTAATTGGTCAGATTATCGACACCAATTCGGCTTGGATGGCCCAGAAACTAAACGATGAAGGTATTGATGTCAGGCAAATTACCAGCATTTCTGATCATCCAGAACAGATCATCCAGACGCTTGCTGAAACAGGTGCCCAATCACCATTGGTATTGATTACCGGCGGATTAGGCCCAACAAACGACGATCGGACTAAACCGACAATATGTCGTTTCTTCGGCACTGATTTAATCGAAAATCGTGAGGTACTTGCCCATGTCGAGGCTCTTTTGTCTCCCAGAGGAGTTGTCATCAATCAATTAAACCGTGACCAGGCTTTGGTGCCGCGCAGTGCAACCGTTTTGCACAACCAAATGGGAACTGCTCCCGGACTTTGGCTTGAAAAAGAGGGAACAATTTATGTTTTTATGCCCGGAGTCCCTTTCGAGATGAAATATTTGATGGAGCATCAGGTATTGCCAAGGGTCAGAAAACGATTCAACACCTCTCCCATCCTGCACCGGACCATCCTTACACAAGGCTTGCCCGAATCGATGCTGGCCGAAAAACTAACCGAATGGGAAGCAAACCTTCCACATTTCATCAAATTAGCCTATTTGCCCAGCCCGCAAAATGTCAGGCTAAGATTATCGGCTCGTGGTAACAATCGCTTGGAGTTGCAGAAAAGCATTGACGAACAGACGGAAAGGCTTCAAGCAATTATTCCTAATAATATCTATGGTTTCGACAACGACACCCTTGCTGGAAATATTGGGAAAATTTTAACCGAGAGAGGCCGAACACTCGCGACTGCCGAAAGTTGTACCGGGGGGAATATTGCCCATTTGATTACCTTAAACCCGGGAAGTTCAAAATATTTCAACGGAACAGTTGTGGCCTATTCAAACAATGTCAAAACCAATATACTTAATATTGATAAAGAGCTGATTGAACAGCATGGCGCTGTAAGCCGCGAAGTTGCCGAAGCGATGGCCCGGCAAGTCAGAATTTTATTGAAAACCGACTACGGCGTGGCTACTACCGGAATTGCAGGGCCCGATGGTGGTACCGAAACTAAACCGGTAGGAACTGTCTGGATTGCTGTAACCGATGGGAAGAAAATGGTTTCGAAATGCTTCAATTTTGGGCCTGAACGCGACAGAAATATTACCAGAGCCAGTCAAACGGCACTGAATTTGTTACGAAACCTGATTGTTGATTGAACAAAATAAAACCCAAATCATGATGAACAGGAAGATTGGTATTACACTGGCAGTTGTTGCCGTTCTGATTGGAACAATGCTGCTTATTCCGATTCTTTTCAAAGGAAAGATTATCGACAAAATAAAAAGTGAGGCCAATCAATCAGTCAACGCGAAAATCGACTTTGGAAAGGTCGATTTATCTCTTCTCAGGAGTTTTCCGAAACTAAGTATCCAAATTACCAACTTTGAGATTTCGGGCATTAACCAATTCGAAGGACAAAAGCTTGCGACAGTTAAAAGTTTGGCAATGACCACCAACCTCTCTTCGCTCTGGAATAGTGGAAAGATGGAAATCAACAAGATTGTCATTCATCAACCTGAAATTGTACTAATCTCCGACTCGCTTGGCAATGTCAACTGGGACATTGCCAAAGAGAACATGCAAGAAACCGCTGAAAGCAGCAATAAAAGCATACAAATTGATTTGGAAAAAATTGAACTGAACAAAGCAAGTTTAGTCTACCTCGACAAAGAGGCCCCGATGCAATTTTCGCTCCGAAACGGAAATTTCGTCCTATCGGGCAAAATGAAAGGCAGCAATAGTGAATTAAACATTAAGGGAGCGGCCGACAGCATCTGTTTCGATTATGGGAAAAACAACTTCGTCAACAACATCACTGCGCAATGGGAAGGTGGCCTACAGGCCAATTTCGATAAAATGGCTTTCAAATTCCTCGACAACCAATTATCTGTTAATCAATTGCCGGTAAAAGCCGATGGTACCTTTGTGCTTGGCAACGACAACTACGATTTTGATATCCAGTTTCAGTCGCCATCATCTACATTCGGAGATTTATTAGGCCTTATCCCGCCTCAATATCAAAGCTATCTGAAGGAGGTTCAAACCAGTGGAAATATCTCGTTCTCAGGATTTGTTAAAGGAATCTACTCCGAAGCAACACTGCCTGCTTTCTCTATCGACCTTAAAGTCGATAATGGCCGTTTGAAATATCCGTCGCTTCCGAAAGAGGTTGAGAACATTAATATTCAGGCCAGTCTCTCTAAACCTCAGGGCAATATAGATTCAACAACTGTTTCTATCGGGCAGTTCAACGCCAATATTGCCGGTAACCCTCTACAAGCCAAACTACTAATAAAAAATCCGGCAAGCGATCCGTTGTTGAAAGGAAACCTCAACGGCAGAATAGATTTTACATCCGTGAAACAAGCCATACCCCTCGATTCGTTTGATATAAAAGGTATTATTGATGCCAAACTGGCGTTCGACGGACGATACTCAGCCATTGAAAAAGAGCAATACGAACAATTTCGTACAGATGGAACCATTTCAATGAAAGGTTTCCAATTTCAATCGAAAGATTTGCCGCAAAGCATCAACATTGCAACAGCAGAGCTAAAACTTAACCCAAAATCGATACAGTTGAGCCGTCTTGAAGGTAAAATTGGCGAAAGCGATTTTACGGCCAGTGGTGCGCTAAGCCAGTACTGGCAATATTTGATGAACCGTGGAGAATTGAACGGCATCTTGAAAGTAACTTCGAATTATCTGAATCTAAATCAGTTCATCACGTCACAAACAACAACGGGCGACACAACAATAGTGTCAAAGCCATTCAAAGTACCCCAAAATCTTAACCTTCAACTTCAGGCCGTAGCCAACAAGATTCTGTACGAGAAGATGAATATTACCGGTGCCAGCGGATTGATTTGGGTAAAAGAGCAAAAAATAATTCTGGATAACCTGAATATGAATCTTCTGAACGGCAAAATGGTTGTTTCCGGAAGTTATGCCACGCCAAACCAAAGTGAACCCGATTTCGATTTTAAATTGGGAATCAAAGATTTCGATTTGCCGTCTGCAGCCAAATCACTCAATACTGTAGCCCATTTCATTCCGGTGGCATCCGAAAGCAGTGGCGCTTTTGGCAGCGACCTCGTACTGAAAGGTAAAATTGGGGATAATTACATACCGGTATTTAATTCCCTGAACGGTATCGGCTCAATATCAGCATTCAATGTCGAAATCATTGGCTCTCCTGCATTTCAGGAAATTGCCAAATATTTCAGAAAAGAGGTTTTCAGCAAAGTGAAAGTCAGCGATTTTACGGCAAAAATCAATATCTCTGAAGGCGGTATCGATATTGCACCCTTTACGACCAAAATTGCAGGACAGGAAGTTACAGTTTCCGGAAGGCAAACAGCGTCGCTCGATTTGAACTACCGCCTCAATTTCAATGTCAATAAGGGAGATCTGAGCGATGAGGTGAATAAATTAATAGGGATTGTTCCGGGAAGCGAAAATATCCAGATGCTGCCAATCGGGATCGATTTGCGCGGTAACGCCTCAAAACCTGAGGTAAAAATCGATTTAGACGATGCCCGAAAAGTAGTAGAAGCAGAATTCAAAAAAAAGGCAAAATCGGAAATACAAAATGCTATTAAAAAGCTGGGACTGGATAAGTTAATCAAATAAGAGCATCATTTCGCAATCTGGCTCGCCGATTTAAACCGGCTGGCAACCTCTGGCCATGTCGTGTTACAATCAATAATTCTATATTTGTAATTCTTTTTACAAAAGGTTTACTAATTGGTAAAATTTATGAAGATAGCACTAATCGGATACGGTAAAATGGGCAAAGAAATTGAACAAATTGCCATTGGGCGCGGCCACACTGTCGTGTTAAAAACCGATATTTCGAACCCCGAAGCGTTAACTGTTGAAAACCTGCAAAAGGCCGATGTGGCCATCGAATTCACTTCGCCAGGCTCTGCAGTCCACAACTATTTGCTTTGTTTCGAAGCCGGGGTACCTGTTGTGAGCGGAACGACCGGATGGCTGGACCAACGCGCAGAAGTCGAAAAAGCGTGCCACGAAAAAGGCGGCGGCTTCTTCTATGCATCGAACTTCAGCCTCGGGGTCAATCTCTTTTTCGAACTCAACCGTAAGTTGGCTCAAATGATGACGCCTTATCCTCAATATGATGTTTCGATGGTTGAAATACATCATACCCAAAAACTTGATGCACCAAGCGGTACAGCCATTTCGCTGGCGAACGACATTATTCAGCAACATGGACATAAAAAAACATGGACTATCGAGCCTGCGGCCTCCAAAGAAGAGTTACCTATAGTACCGCTTCGCGAAGGAACTGTTCCAGGCATCCATAGTGTAAAATACAATTCAGAAGACGATTATATCGAGATTACCCACAGTGCTTACAGTCGTAAAGGATTTGCATTGGGAGCCGTACTGGCTGCCGAATTTACTGCCGGGAAAAGGGGCATCTATTCGATGACTGACATGTTAGGATTTTAACGAACATCAAAATACACCATTTATGAAGAATGTTTCTCGTATCCAATGGATTAAATTCGGAATCATAGGAGGCCTCTATCTCTTGTGGGTCATCTGGTTGCAAAACTTTTGGTGGCTCATCGGGTTAGGGATAATTTTTGACCTCTACATTACCGAGAAAGTGAATTGGACATTCTGGAAAAAAAGAAATCCGCCGGAAGGCAAACAAACCAAGTTGGTAGAGTGGGTCGATGCCATCATTTTTGCTGTAATTGCAGCTACTTTCATCCGGATGTTTTTTATCGAAGCCTATACCATTCCTACATCATCGATGGAAAAATCGATGATGGTAGGTGATTATCTTTTTGTGAGCAAAACAGCTTACGGGCCTAAACTTCCCAACACGCCCGTTTCATTTCCATTTGTTCACCATACAATGCCTCTTTCGACCACAGCCAAATCGTTCTCTGAGGTGATTCAGAACCCCTATCGCCGTATTGCCGGTTTTGGTCATGTAAAAAACGACGATGTAGTGGTTTTTAACTTTCCTGAAGGTGATACGGTAGCCCTTAAAGTTCAGGACCGCAGCTACTATGAGATGGTAAGGACTTACGGCCGAGAAAGGGTAAGGACTGATAAACAGACATTTGGAGATATTATTTCCCGTCCGGTCGACAAACGCGAGAACTACATCAAACGTTGTATAGCCATTCCGGGCGACTCGCTGAAAATTGTGAAAGGACAAGTTTTTGTCAACGGAAAAGCCCAAAAAGAGATTCCAGGCATTCAATTCAAATACCTGATAACTATATCAGGTAACGCCCTTAATGCTTCAGCACTCGAAAAACTGGACATCTCACTTGCCGATATTGAAGGTTCAGGTTCGCGCTACATCATGTCGTTGACCGAAGAGCAGTTCAAAAAAATGGATGGATTAAAATTTATCCAATCAAAAGAACGCATTAGCTGGCCCGAAAGCGACAGCGATCCCAACATCTTCCCTAGCGATCCGAAATTCAGCTGGAACCTCGACAATTTTGGCCCGATTTGGGTACCCAAAAAAGGTGTCACCATCAATCTTACGACAGAAAACCTCCCGCTGTATAAAAGAATCATTGACACTTACGAAGAAAACGATTTGGAGGTAAAAGATAATACCATCTACATCAACGGGGCACCAGCCTCCAGTTATACTTTCAAAATGGACTATTACTGGATGATGGGCGACAACCGTTACAACTCGGCCGACTCGCGCTACTGGGGCTTTGTACCAGAGGATCATGTTGTTGGTAAAGCATCGTTTGTCTGGCTTTCGCTCGACAAAAACAAGAATTTCTTCTCCAAAATTCGTTGGAGCAGAATCTTCATGGTAGTAAAATAATTTTCGATATATCTTTTAAGTCGGCCTTTTTGCTTGGGCCGACTTTTTTATTTAACATGAAGAATATTATCACTATATTACTCGCAATCAACCTATTTTCAGGCTGCGTCACCTCAAAACATATAAAAAACGAGGAGAGTATTGCACTTCAGGAAGAGATTCGGCGAACCCGTACCGGCTTGAACGCTGCCGAGGCCGGACTATTTGTAGGCTCTGTGGTCTTGTCGGCCACAATTGGCATTGATGCCGCACCCGAAACAAGCAGTAAAAATTTCAGGAAGCTCAAAGTTCTCAACGAATCAACAACCGATACGCTGATTGTAAACATGGTAACCGATGTTATATGGAAAGACGATCGGTATTGCGATATTCGTGATATCGTGATTCCACCCATGCAGACAGTAAAACTTATCGCCCCTATCGATGCCAGTTACAATGTCTATTTCAGGCCGGCCGGCAGTGATACCGACGAAAAAATTGAAATTAACAGTTCGGGCAAAAAAATCATTAAGCTCAAAAGTGGTATGACCCAAATTGAAGAGAAATAGTTTTGAAAACCCGCCCTTTTTTCTGATTTTCGACATACAAAACCAAATCGTTGTACCATGCAAAAGGGATTAATTACAGGAATTGTCTTTGCCGTGCTAATGGTTGTGCTGGCATTGCAAAATACGGCCGAAGCACCGGTAAAACTTTTCTTTTGGAGTTTTCAACAAGTACCGGTCTACCTGATTATGGGTGCAGCCTTCCTTTTTGGCATAGCGCTGAATGCCACTTTTGCCTATATCGATAAATACCGGATGAAACAGGCCAATCGGAACCTGAGAAACAGAATCCGGCAACTCGAAGAAAATGAAACCTCACCCGAGGATGGCAAACCGCTAACCGACAATGATGAGGATGACCAACTGCTTGATGGTGAACCTGGTTTTAGTTTTTTTGACGATCGGAAACCTCAATAAATTGCATCAAAAATATGTCGTCCGATTCCCATAAAATTGCATTACTCAGCAGCGCTTACCTTGCACCAATCCAATATTTTGTAAAACTGACAAACTACGGAAATGCATGGATTGAACAGGAGGAGAATTATCTAAAGCAATCGTACCGCAACCGTTGTATTATTTTAGCGGCCAACGGTCCGTTGGTATTGTCGATTCCGGTGACCAACGGCCCTTCGGCCAAAGCGCCGATGAAAGAACTCAGACTTTCGTACGATCACCACTGGCAGCGGATGCACTGGCGAAGCATCGTATCAGCTTACAACAATTCTCCGTTTTTCGAATATTATGCCGATGACCTATACCCGTTCTATCACGCCCAACGATGGAAATTCCTAATTGACTACAACACCGAACTGCAACAGGTTATACTTGATTTACTTCGGCTTAAACCCTCAATTTCTTTTACTCATCAATATTTTATTGAAAACAACACCCCTGACCATATCGTTGATTTCCGATACTCGATCCATCCGAAAACAATCAAAAACCAACCTGACCCATGCTTTACGGCGCAGCCCTACAACCAGGTTTTTCAGGAAAAATTTGGATTTGTACCCAACCTAAGCATCATCGACCTGCTGTTTAACGAAGGGCCCTCGGCAGGTGAGATACTTGGCAATTGCATGTCAAAATAGAATTACAATCTCTCTTTCAAATACTTATTAATAATTTCGTCGTGATCGAAAGCCATATCGGGCAACGAGATAATGGGAAACCACTCAGCCCGGGCAGCATCATCGCCTCCAACAACGTGAAGCGGCTCCTGCAACCATGCGCTAAAAACAACAGAGATTGTCCGGTGACGGGGATCCCGATCAATGGCATCGAAAGTAAAAAATTGCTTCAGTTCAATATTATCAAGGCCAGTCTCTTCAAGCAACTCCCGGCCACAAGCCTCCAATAAAGTTTCGTCCATATTGACAAAACCGCCTGGTAAAGCCCATTTTCCCTCGAAAGGGGGAAATTTGCGCTGAATCAGCAAAACAACCATTTCACTGTTTCGTTCTGAAACGACAATGGCATCGACAGTAAGTGCCGGACGTGGATATTTGTATGAATATTCCATAAGTTGCGCGTTTTTAATTGATCTCTTTTCAACCCAAAGTCAAATATTTATTCATCGTTTCGCTTCTTGCGCGAATAAATCACAATCAGGTAAACAACAATCGCAACAGCCAGCAAATAACCGATAAGATTGAGGTGTCCCATATCGTTTTATTTAAGTTGATTCCGTAATCACTCTTCGCATTAACCTCATCTGATGAGAGTAGCGCCCCGTATCGATATTAAAAATCCCAAATTGATCGACATTATCGATTCGTACCTTACCCGATGAGTGGATAATTTTATTCTTTTCCCAAATAACGCCCACATGAATAATCGCTCCATCTTCGTTATCGAAAAAAGCCAGATCTCCCGGCAAAGCCTCTTCAACAAAACTGAGATACTCACCAACCTTGGCCTGCTGCGAGGCATCGCGCGGAATTTTAACACCGGCCATTTTATAGAGTATCTGCGAAAACCCCGAACAATCGATGCCGAAAGGCGAACGTCCACCCCACAAATAGGGCGAATTAAAATATTTCAAAGCATTATCGATCATCGTTTTACGGACAGGCTTTACCGATGATTGTATCGGGTCGCCCTGAATGGTATACACCTGCTCACCTATTTTAAAACTATTCTCTTCAGCCGAATATTCGGGCAGCGTACTTCCGGCGACGATCAAAAAATTGCTGTACCCATCCTTGGGCTGAACAATGTTAAAAACATCGGTAGTGACTACCGACTTCTGATTATTAATCTGATCGAATGTCAGTTCGCCAATTTCATTGATCATCTTTCGGTCGATCCAACCTTCGTAACCATCGACAGCCAATTTGATATGGCACCACTTTTTATTTTCGTCGAGAATGGTATAATGTTCGCCGAAGAGTATCTGGGTACACATTTCGCCCGATTCGCGAGGTTCTGTTCTTACGGGGATTATACTCAGGTTGGAGATTCCGTATCTCATCAAAAAATTATTACTTTTGGTTTTTCCAAATATAGAAATTAAATTAAGTTCCGGCTAACGATTTTGAATTAAGAAACCCGATGAATTTCATTAAAGATAAATGGTTTAAATCATCGACCTGGCACGTAATCTATTTATCTGTTTTATTTATTATTACAGCTATAGCGCTCTATTGGGCCCTGCCTAAAGATGCCCGTTTCAGGTATGAATTCCAGAAAGGACGTCCGTGGATGCATGCCACGCTGATTGCCCCTTTCGATTTTGCCATCATGAAATCGGATATCGAAATCAAAACGGAGCGCGACTCGCTGATAAAGTCATTTGTACCCTATTTTTTTATGGTCGATTCGATCCAGGCAAACAACATCAAACTCCTGACTGCCAAGCTCGACAATCTGACCAAAAGCCTGCTGCCAACGGCCGGTGCCAGCGAACGCTTTTTGCTCAGAGACAAAACAATTACCCTATTTAACCAGATTTACAAAGCCGGGATTCTTGAACAAAGTGTGGAGAATATGCCCTTATTTTCGGGCAAAAAAGAGTTGCATATTGTAACCGGGAGCATCTCAGAGAAGGTTGCCAAAGAAGCTGTCTTTTCATTGAAGAGTGCCTATGCCACCGCTTCACAGGAATTAGAGAAATTAAGTGAGAGCCAACCAGACTGGAAAGAAGTATTGCAAACCATCCATCCCGAAGATTTTCTGTCTGTCAACCTGATATACGATCAGGAAAAGAACTTCCGCGAAGAACAGAAGATGATGGAAAACCTCTCCACCACATTTGGGATGGTACAGGAGGGGGTTCGCATTGTTTCGCAGGGCGATATTGTAACATCTGAAACCTACACCATTCTCGAATCGCTGAAATATGCCTACGAAAAAAGCCGTGGTGACCTGTCGAAATACAATTTAATCGTGTTGGGACGAGTAATTTTTATCCTCGTTCTGTTGGCAACCCTTTTCCTTTTCATCTTCAATATCAGACGAAAGCTGCTGAAATCCAAACGCGATATCACCTTCACAATGGTAACCATGACATTGACCATTGTCTTTTGTCACTTTATCCTTCGTTCCGAAACACTGCCCATTTATATTGTACCATTCACAGCCCTTGCGTTAACCATCAGGACATTCCTCGATGCCCGTTTGGCTATTTTTGTCAACACCATTGCAGCACTGATAGTTGGGTTTATGGTACCGAACGGCTATGAATTTGTTTTACTGCAAATCCCGGCCGGAAGTATCGCCGTTATCAGCCAGAACAAGTTGCAACGGCGCGAACAGCTGTTGCTTACATCGGTGATTATTTTCGTGGTTTATTCGATAACTTATATTGGGATATCGTTGATTCAGGAAGCCAATCTGATGTCGATTGACTGGACACAAATCAAATGGTTTGGGATTAACTCCGCATTAACGTTGATTACCTATTTGTTGGTTTACGTACTCGAAAAATCATTTGGCTTTGTTTCGGATGTCACACTCATCGAACTTTCCTATTCAAACACCAAATTGCTCAGGCGGCTGTCGACCGAGGCACCCGGAACATTTCAACACTCCAATCAGGTAGCCAATCTGGCCGAAGAGGCCATTAACCGAATTGGTGGAAATGCCCTGTTGACACGGGCCGGGGCCCTTTACCACGATATCGGTAAATTGGTAGAACCCCAATATTTCGTTGAGAATCAAATGATGGGAATCAACCCACACGACAAGCACACCAATGTGGAAAGTGCCAAAATCATCAAAGATCATGTAAGCCGCGGCGTAGAGCTGGCAAAAAAACATAAGCTTCCCGAACAGATCATCGATTTTATTCGCACGCATCACGGAACCACCAAAACAGGCTATTTCTACCAGATGTCGCAAAACATGAACGAACAGCCATCGGCCGACGAGAAAAGCTATACCTATCCCGGCCCTGTTCCGTTCAACCGTGAAACTTCGGTAGTAATGCTGGCCGACAGTATCGAAGCTGCATCGCGCAGCCTCGAAGTTAAAAGTGCCGAGAATCTCAAAGCCATGATTGACAAAATTGTACGTCAAAAAACCGAAGCAGGACAGTTTGAACATGCCCCGCTCACATTTAAGGAGTTAACCCAACTAAAAGAGATATTCCTGGAAAAACTGTTGACCATCTATCATGTAAGAATCAGCTACCCACCTGAAAACAAATAATTTTATCTATATTTTTAACCATGAGAACACACCGCATTACATTTGCTCTATTGTTTGTTGTATTTTTTGGCTTTGCAGCATTGGCCGAAAGCCCCGAAAACACAGGTTTTACTTTTACCGTAACCAAGGAACTGCCCCACGCATCGGTAAAGGATCAATACAAATCGGGTACCTGCTGGTCGTTTGCAGGAGCTTCGTTCATCGAATCGGAGCTACTCCGTATGGGAAAACCAGAAGTTGATCTATCGGAAATGTTCCTCGTTTACAATTGTTATAAAGATAAAGCAGAGCGGTTTGTACGCATGCAGGGAAATACCAATTTTGGCTCGGGCGGTTTGCTTCACGACATTACCTACGTGATGGACAATTATGGTTTGGTTCCCGAATCAGCCTATACCGGTTTAGCTTACGGCGAAGCCAAACATACGCATAGCGAAATCGATAACCTGTTGAAATCGATGGTTGATGCCGTGGTTGAAAACAAAAACCGAAAAATCAGTTCAGCCTGGCCGGTCGCTTTTCAGGAAACGCTTAACTCATACTTTGGCGTGATACCTGAAAAATTCGAATATCAGGGAAAAAGCTATTCGCCTAAAAGTTTTGCATCTGACTTCTGCGATGTCATTCATCCATCCGATTATATCGAAATCACTTCGTTTACCCACCATCCTTTTTACCAGCAGTTTGTTCTCGAAGTTCCCGATAACTGGCTGTGGGGCGCTGTTTACAATGTTCCGCTCAACGAACTGGTATCCATTGTCGACCATGCGCTCGACAAAGGCTATACGGTGGCCTGGGCTGCCGATGTCAGCGAGAAAGGGTTTGCGACCTCGAAAAAAGGAGTAGCAGTTGTTCCGGAAATGAGTACCGAAAATATGGACCAGGCCGAAATAGCCAAATGGGAAAAATTATCGGACAATGAAAAAGAACAGAGAATAAACCTGCTGGATAAGCCCGGAAAAGAAAAGGTAATCACCCAGCAAATTCGTCAGGAAGCATTCGATAATCAGGAAACGACCGACGACCATGCCATGCATATCGTTGGGACGGCAAAAGACCAAAATGGAACAACCTACTACAAAGTCAAAAACTCATGGGGAAGCTACAACAGCTACGACGGTTATTTCTATGCATCGAAACCTTATGTAAGTTACAAGACTACAGCCATTATGATCCATAAGGATGCGCTTCCTGAAGCCATCAGAAAAAAACTGGGGATTTAATTGTTTACCTGTTCATCCCCAAAAAAATATTTATAGAAACTGTTTTAGCGTGAGAAATATTTTAATTATCTTCGCGGCCAGTTTCCGTACGTAATCTCTGACAGCAAACGACTAGACACTGTGAATATTGCGTTCGTCAATAACGTCTAAAATTGATTTAGCGATGGATTTAATTAAAATTGCAGAAAACGCATTTCTTGCAGAAAGAGAACAGAAAGAACTTCCTGTATTCCACCCAGGCGACACCATTACCGTTCGGTATAAAATCGTCGAAGGGAACAAAGAGAGGATTCAGAACTACAAAGGAACTGTAATCCAAATCAAGGGTACAGGTACTACCAAAACTTTCACTGTTCGCAAAATTTCAGGTAACGTTGGTGTTGAAAGGATTTTCCCCTTCACTTCTCCGTTTATCGATGGCATCGAACTGAACCGAATGGGTGCCGTTCGTCGTGCCCGCCTGTTCTATCTTCGTAATCTTACCGGCAAAAAAGCCCGTATCAAAGAAAAAAGATTCTAAGAGAAACGGTTTAAAAACATCAAAGGCTTCCCCAACGGAAGCCTTTTTTTGTAATTCATATAATTTGATAATAAACCACTTACACGACTCAAAAAAAATACACCCTGCAATTTTGCACCTCAGTTTTTTTCATAATTTTAAGCAAATATTACCAGTATGAGCTTTTTGCCCAAAGAGAAGATTTTTTCGAAAACCTGGTTTCTCGATTATTCGCTGATAACCATCGGTTCGTTTGTAATGGCTGTTGGCTATGTCTTTTTTATTACCCCTTACAAAATCGTTCCCGGAGGAATATACGGGTTGGGGATTATCCTGCACTACATCACCAAAGGAATGCCTATCTGGGCCGACGGCTTCCCGATAGGTCTTTTTAATCTACTGGTCAACATACCATTAACCTATGTCGGAATCAAAATACTTGGCCCCCGTTTCGGCATTAAAACCATTTATGGTTTCGTTACCTCTTCCATTTTTATGGATGGCATTACCTGGATGCGCGAAGTAGGCGATGCCCCGCTGGTGCCCGATGTACTGCTATCCTGTATTTTTGGAGGTGTGCTTACCGGAATCGGCCTAGGGTTAATGTTTAAGTCGAAAGCCACTTCAGGCGGCAGCGATATCGTGGCCATGATCATAACCAAATATACCCGAACGCCTATCGGTCAGGTACTGATTTGGGTCGATACAGCCATTGTGCTGGTGGCACTGGCTGCTTTCAAAGACTGGCAAATACCTCTTTACAGTATGATTGTGATATACATTACCGGTAAAGCCGTCGATATGCTGCTCGAAGGGGCCACTTACAACAAAGCACTGATGATTGTTTCAGAAAAACATGAAGAGATTCGCGACAAAATTGTGATTGATCTTGAACGTGGCGGAACTTATCTGAAAGGAATAGGCATGTTTACCAACACCGAAAAGAATGTTATTTTCACCGTAGTAAGCCGTCGCGAAGTAGCTATCCTCGAAGAACATATCAGCCGGATTGACCCCGATGCCTTCATTACCATTATGGATGCCAGCGAAATTCTGGGCGAAGGTTTCCAGTCGCTTCGCAAAAAGGTCGAAAGCCACTAAATCATTTGGGCACCGGAATAACCGCAAACAAAGAGTGCTGCTCCGGTTTAAACGGTAGCAGCACTTTTACTATGATGAAGAAATGGAATCATCAATTAGCCTTTCGACACGAAACATCTCACCCAGTCAATCTCGAAACGATGTGGTAGTGCATGGTCGTTGACCGGTGCATGAAGGCTTGATACAAAATTAAAGAACAAACCTTCCTTTACAGCGGTATAATGCTGACGAAGCACTTCATATCCGTTGATTTTCCAAACCAGTTCGTTCGAGGTTAGCTCTAATCGATAGATATGGTATTCGTTTGGCTTGAGACCTGAAATATGCGTATAGGCTGCTGATTTCCCAATACCGCTTTTGTCGACCAAACCCAGCCCCACATTGTTTTTTCCACTCCTGAAAACATCGATCTGCGGAAATGGCTTTTCACCTGTCAACGAAAGGGCATTGGTAACCGATGCTTCGTTGCCGAAACGCACTTTCACTTCGACAACCCCGTTCCCCATTCGGAAACTTTCTGCACAGTTCATCATGGCCGAGCTGTAGTCGAATTGGGCAGGGACCAATCCTGCGTTCATCTTCCAGATTTTCCCTTCAACCTTTTCCTTCTTCGTAAAGATGGTCAGCGTATTGTTATGTACCTGAATATTTTTTAAACCGTTATATGCCTGAAGTTCATTTTCCTGCGAAAAAGTAACGCCTGCGCTTTTCATCCCCCAGTAATTGCCCGGCATCCAAACCTGCGTATCTAACTTCTCATCCTTAAAATTATCTTCAAAAGCAATATCCCACTGTGAAAAAAACTGAAGTTCCCTGGCATTTTTCAACTTCTGATAATCGTGCATCATTACACTGTTCTTCAGTCGATTGAATTCGTCCTCCAATTTAAACTCTTCAGTCGTTTTGTAACGATTTTTATCTTTCAGGTAGTTAACTTTTTGCTTGAACGCTTCGGCCGAAGTTTGCACACGCAGTTCCTCAAGCCGCTTCAAATCTTTCGAATCCTTTACCTGCAAATAGTTTTTGTATAATGCGGTATGTTCGAAACGCTTATAAAACTTAATTTCGTCACTCGCCTCAAGCGACTGATATTCTTTCACTTTAGCGAAATCCATTGTCGATTCGTACCGTTTGGGGTTCTTCAGGTAGGCCTCACGTTCGGTGAACTCATTTGAAGCCACCTTCAGTTTTAGTTCTTCGAACCTGTCGGGAAGGTTGGCATTCTCGACCGCTTTCAGATTATCGTAATCTTTTGATTTTAAAAACTGATGGTAAACCTTCATCCGGGCCTCATCATCCGCCACTTTTCCCTTTTTCACCAAGGGTTCAAGCTCCATGAAATGGAGGTATTCGCTCGAAGCAATGGTTTTGTAATAATGCTTTAGCCGCTCATCATTTTTAAGCGACTGATATTCCTGCTGTAGTTTAAACTCAGGTGAGTGCTTATAATCAATCGATTCAATCTCCTTTTTCCGCTTGGCAAACTCAGGCGACTCAACCAATGTTTTCAAATCGCGATACTGGCCCATTTTATCGCTGTCAGCCAATTTGTTGAACTTAGCCAAATCAGCCGACGACAATAACTGAAAATATTGTTTAATCCTTTTTTGTTTCTCCAGGTTTTTCAGTTCTTGAAGCAACCTAAATTCTGACGATTGCTTAAAATCAGCACCTGTGATATCACGCTTTTTGTGTTGAAAGTCGGCCGATTCGATCAGCGATTTCAGTTCGTTATACCGGCTCAATTCAGGCGAAGCCTCTATCCTGGACAAGTTGTCGCGCATAGCAACCAGTTTATCCCAGGCGGCATCGAGCTTTTGTGCTGAAGGAATGAATCCCAGAAGATACTTCAGGCGGAAAGAAACAGACATAGATTTCAGTTTTAATAATATGGTCAACACAAATTTAATTAATTCATTCAGAAAACATCACAATTATTTTCTTTGGGCCTTATTTATTGCCACATTTAATAACCATTAGCTGCTCAGCAGTTTGAAACCAGAATCGGCATTCCGTTGCAATGGTCAACAGACAACGTCCTAACGGTGGTGAATCGAAAAAAAGAGCATGAAAAAGAGTACTTTTGACAAAATTTATAGAAAGAAGATGCAGCTCCCCGAACCTTTTGTACTCAGAATGCAGCAGTTGCTCGGAACGGAATATCCCGATTTTGTGAATGCCCTGTCGCAGAACAGCAATGTTTCTGTCAGGATTAACCCGATTAAGCATCCGGGCGAACTGGCCCGGGAAAAGGTAGATTATTGTCAGACAGGCTATTTTCTTCCCGTAAGGCCCATCTTTACCCTCGACCCATTGTTTCATTCGGGGGTTTACTATGTTCAGGAGGCCAGTTCGATGTTTGTTGAACAGGCCGTCAAGGCGGCAACGCCTGACAAAAATGCCAAAATACTGGATTTATGTGCCGCCCCGGGTGGAAAATCAACCCATCTGGCCACCTTGCTAAATGGCAACGGGCTATTGGTAAGCAATGAAGTCATCCGAAGCCGGGCCCAAATCCTATCGGAAAACCTGAAAAAATGGGGAGTTAAAAATGTAATTGTCACCAACAACGACCCATCAGACTTTCAACGCTTGACTGGTTTCTTCGACTGCATCGTCATCGATGCCCCATGCTCGGGCGAAGGGCTTTTCCGTCGTGACGAAGAAGCCATCGGCGAATGGTCGATCGACAATGCTGCACTTTGCGCCCAACGTCAGCGCCGCATCGTTGCCGATACGTGGCCTGCACTGAAAGAGAATGGCCTGTTGATTTACAGTACCTGCACCTACAACCAAGCCGAAAACGAAGAAAATATCAAATGGCTAAGCGAATTTGCCGAAATCGAAGCCATCGAAATCCCGCTGCATCACAACTGGGGTATTGTACAGACCAATGCCAACGGGATACCCGGATATCGGTTCTACCCGCACAAAACATTAGGCGAAGGATTTTTCACTGCCGTCGTCCGTAAGAAACAACGTGAAAAAGAGGCTTTTTCGAAGAAAACAAAAGACAATCAACTGATTGTTTCAAAAGTACAACGCGAACAGGCGCAGAAACTACTCGCCGACAACGACTGCGAACTACTGACCATCAACGACACCATAATCGCCTTTCCACGCCCATATATGGCCGATTTGCTGCGCATCAAAGAGTCGTTCAGGATTGTACATGCCGGTATTAAAATTGGCGAGTTCAAACAGAAAGAGCTGATACCAGCCCATGAGTTGGCCCTCTCCGAGATTATTAATCCAGATTACTTTTCGGCCATCGAACTTCCGATTGAACAGGCACTGCACTATTTGAAGCGCGATGAATTTGTTGCCCGGTCGTCTGAAAAAGGCTGGAACCTGGTAAAATACCAACAAATACCGCTGGGGTGGGCCAAAAACCTAGGAAACCGGTTCAACAATGGATACCCCAAAGAGTGGCGTATCCGAATGGATATTGCCGCTTATCAGGGCGAGAGGTTAGCGGATGAGATGCAAAAATTCCCAATTGACACACCCGCCGTATAAAACACCCTTAGTCGCATATTAAATTTCCAGTAAGCTGGTGGAATGGCCAGCTACTTTGGGGTTACAGTTGAATATCTTTTTACCCTGGAGGAAACCGATTGACTACGGATTGTGCTTACGACATCCTGTTTTTATAATCATCAAAACCATATTCGCGGAGCAGGGTAAATTCGCCGTTAGTTTTCCAAATACCGATCGCAGGGTGTGCAACACCATTGAACATAGTGGTTTTCACTACGGTATAATGAATCATATCTTCGAAAACAATGGTATCGCCGGGGTGCAACGCTTGGTCGAACGACCAGAAACCAATAAAATCGCCGGCCAGACATGAGTTTCCGCCCATCCGGTAGGTCGGTTTTCCTTCAACCGTTTCGAAGTGCGAACCCCTGATGCGTGGCTTATAGGGCATCTCCAAACAGTCGGGCATATGGGCGGTAAACGATACATTCAGGATGGCGGTTTGAATTCCCCTGTTTTCAACGATATCGACCACCTTTGCCACCAGCACGCCGGTTTCCCACGCAAATGCGCTTCCTGGTTCCAGGATCACACTGAGGTTGGGCCAGCGGTTCTGGAAAGCTTTCAGCACACTAACGAGGTGTGTGGTGTCATAACCTTTGCGGGTCATCAGATGGCCGCCACCCATATTGACCCATTTCAGTTGCGGGAGAAACCGGCCAAACCGTTCTTCGAAGGCTTCGAGGGTCTTTTCCAAATCGGTCGAATAAGATTCGCAAAGGGTATGAAAATGAAAACCTTCAACCCCATCGGGCAACTTATCGCCCAATTGGCTGGCCAAAATGCCCAGACGGGTGCCTGGTGCACAGGGATTGTAGAGTTCGGTTTCGACTTCGGAATACTCGGGATTGACCCGAATGCCGACTGATATTTTTCGTTCAAACTTCTCAACTTGCGGAAAGAAGCGATGGTACTGCGTCAGCGAATTAAAGGTGATATGTGATGAATATTGCAATACATCGTCAAAATCGGCTTCAGTATAAGCCGGTGAATAGGTATGGGCCAACGATTTCATCTCTTCAAAAGCCAACCGGGCTTCGTAAGGGCCACTGGCCGTTGCCCCGCTGATATATTCGCGTACAATCGGAAAGGTTTTCCACATCGAAAAGCCTTTAAACGCAAGAATAATTTCTACACCAGCTTCCTTCTTTACCCGTTGAATCAGTTCAAGATTTCGACGGAGCAACTCTTCTTCAATAATATAACAAGGATTAGGGACTTTGGTGAAATCGATTGACATATAACGAGATATTAATTTGGGTACAAAATTACACCTTTCAGACAAAACGGGGCTATTTTAGCACCACCGCTGTAATGATTTCCTTACCGGCATACTCGTTCACCGCGCGAACAATGTCATGGCGCATCATAAAAAGTTCCTGCCGAACCACCGACGAACGAAGGTGAACATAGAGCGTACGATCTTTGATATTGATTGACGATGTAGCCCGTGCCACCGCCTTGCCGATGATTTTTTCCCACGAATTGACCACATCGATTTCTGACAATTTATTATCGAATTGCTTTTCTTTCAGAAACTCTTTAATCACATTTCCCAATGGTTGAAATTCACTTCGGCGCATGGCGATAGCTCAAAATTAAAGGTTGGTAATCTGGCCATTCTCGACCCTGAAGATTTTAAAATCGTCGCCCCCGGCCTGACGAATGATTCCGGAAAGATGTTCGCGGTTGGTATCGGTAATAAAAATCTGACCAAAATTATCGCCGGCTACCAGTTTCACTATCTGCTCCACCCGTTCGCCATCCAGTTTGTCGAAAATATCGTCGAGCAACAAGATAGGTTTCACCTGGTTGAGGGAGCGGATAAAATCGAATTGGGCAAATTTCAATGCAATCAGATAGGTTTTGTTCTGACCCTGTGAGCCCAGCCTTTTGATGGGAAATTCGCCCAATTTCAGGTTTAAATCGTCTTTATGGATGCCTACCGTGGTAAATTGCAAAGCCAAATCGCGTTGAATGGAATCGTTCAGCAACTGCGCAAAATCGTTTCCTGTAAGTTGCGACTGGTATTCGAGCGAAACCGGCTCATTGCCTTTCGAAATGGCCCAATAGTATTGATCGAAAACAGGCATCAGCTCTTGCAGAAACTCACTTCGCTTTTGGTGGATAATCTCTCCGGCCATTACCATTTGGTCGTTCCATACCTCCAAACTGTCGGCATCGAACGGTTGACCGGCCGCAAAATATTTCAACAGGTTATTGCGCTGTAGCAAAGCCCGGTTATATTTTAACAACCATTCCAAATAGACACGGTCGGATTGCGAAATCACACTGTCGATAAAACGGCGGCGCTCCTCGCTCCCACCCTGTATCAGCACCGAGTCGGCAGGCGAAATCATCACCAAAGGCAAAAGGCCGATATGATCGGAGAGCCGTTCGTACTCCTTTTTGTTTCTTCTGAAACGCTTTTTCTGCCCGGTTTTAAACCCGCAATAGATATTCTCTTCGTCGCCAACCCTTTCGTATTTACCCTGAATTACAAAGAAATCTTCGTTATGGCGGATATTTTGGGTATCGGGGATATTGAAATAACTTTTGCAAAACGAGAGGTAGTAAATGGCATCGAGCAAATTGGTTTTGCCTACCCCGTTATTGCCAATAAAACAGTTGAGTTTTGGCGAGAAAACAAGATCAGCCTGAACCAGATTTTTATAATTGATAACCGAGAGTTCGCGGATTAACATAGATGCCCTTTGATTTCGTTGTTACAAAACTAACCAATTTTTCACCCTGCACGGGAGATGCCCCAACAAAATTATTGACAGGCTGTTGATATTATTCGGCACTTTAGCATGAATAAAACCGATATTTTTAAAATTTATAGCTCACATTTTGTAAAAAGGTTTATTTTTGCAGACGCATAAAAAATAAGCAAATTATAAGAGATTAGATAAATATGAGCAATAACAAGACTAAACAAACCGGTGAAGGGTTGCAGGAAGTTGAGCACGCATTGACATCAGCAGAGCTTTTTTTTGAGAAAAATGCGAGGATTATCACAATTGTCTTCGGAGCGGCAGTAGGTGTGGCATTACTGTTACTGGCCACTCACCGATTCTATACTATCCCACGTGAAAACAAGGCCCAGGAACAAATCTATATGGCCCAGCAATATTTTGAAAAAGACTCATTCAATCTGGCCATTAACGGCGATGGTAACTTCCCTGGTTTTTTAGATATTATTGACGATTTTGGCAGCACCAAACCCGGAAAACTAGCTCGTTACTATACCGGTGTATCTTATCTGCACCTTGGTAAATACCAGGAAGCCGTCGATTATCTTGAAGATTTCAGTACCGACGATCTATTGCTTGCACCAGTAGCCAAAGGCGCTACCGGCGATGCCTATGCCGAACTGGGCAACAAGGAGAAAGCCATCAAGTTGTATATCGAAGCGGCCGAGCTAAATCCAAATGCATTCACCTCGCCCATCTACTATTTGAAAGCAGGTAAAATGTACGAGATGACCAGCAACAAAGAAAAGGCTCTGGCTACCTATCAAATCATCAAAGAGAAGTATGCCGACAGCAACGAAGGGAGAACAATCGACAAATACATTGCAAGACTTAATTCAGCCAATTAAAGCAGATTAATCTTTCAAGAGAGTCCCCTTCGGAAAACCGGAGGGGATTTTTTTTTAACTTTTATCAAGAAAATTATCGAAACATTTTTATAAAAATGATTACCATGAAAAATTTAATTATCAGTGAACTTGATTCATCCCGAATCAGACAGATCTTGAGTTCAAGCAAAATTGTTACAGGGAAAGAGGGTGAAAACCTGATGGGCGAGATCAATCGTGCCCGGATTGTCTCACCTCAAAGAATTCCGTCAGACGTTGTGACGATGAACACGGTTGTCCGAATAAGAAACATTGACCAGAACAGGGCTTACACCATTAAGCTGGTCTATCCTGAAGCCGCTGACCCCAAAAAAGGGCACATCTCAATCTTTGCCCCGGTTGCAGCAGCCATTTTAGGCTACCGTCAGGGCGATATTGTCGATTGGCAAATGCCTTCGGGCAACACCCAAATTATGATTGAAGAGATTCTGTACCAACCCGAGGCCGCAGGCGACTACCATTTGTAACCCAAAAAAATCCTTTCCATTCCGGATCGGATTTTTGTTTTAAGTCGCCCCATTTTTGGTTATTTTTGAAAGATAAAACGAAAACAGCTATGAAACCTATTTATGTGCATCTGGCCGAAGGTTTTGAAGAAATCGAAGCCATAACGATAATCGATGTATTGCGCCGCGCAGCGCTCAATGTTCAAACGGTATCGGTAACCGGTGAGCACGAAGTGACCGGAGCACACGGCGTTCCTGTTAAAGCAGACCTGTTGTTTGAAAAAGCCAGTTACGACGAATCGCAAATGATTATTCTACCGGGTGGGATGCCTGGCTCGAAAAACCTGATGGAACATACCGGATTGAGTAAGCAGTTGCAGCAGTTCAACCGTGAAGGAAAGATGATTGGGGCCATTTGCGCTGCCCCCATGGTGTTGGGCAATCTCGGTTTACTCAACGGGAAAAAGGCTGTATGCTATCCGGGATTCGAGAATCAGCTTATTGGAGCCAGCCTGTCAACCCAACCATCGGTAGTCGACGGAACCATTATTACCGGCCGGGGCGTTGGTGCAGCACTCGATTTCGCGCTGAATATTGTTAAAGAATTGAAAGACAAACCGACAGCCGACAAGTTGGGACAAGCCTTACTGGTTTATCCTTCAAAATAACGTTTTAACAGTATCTTACACTTTTAAAAACATCACAAATTCAACCAATTAGCCCTAATTTTTAAACATTTTACCGTTTGATAAAAGGCGAAAATCACTATTTTTCGCCTTTCTTTTTTTCAACATCCGTTAAAGCGGATTAAATCATTCACAACATCACCATGTTAAACAAACACAATTCTCTAACAAACTTCCAGCTAACAGCGCTGGTCATCCTTCGTATAGCGATAGGATGGCATTTCCTTTACGAAGGCGTTTCAAAGGTTTTGAATCCGGGATGGTCATCCATTGGCTACCTTCTGGACTCTAAAGGGCTTTTTGCGCCGATCTTTCATTCCATGGCCCGTAATGCTTCTGTGCTGTCATTCGTCGATTTTATGAATGAATGGGGTCTTGTATTGATTGGTACCGGCCTTATATTAGGCTGTTTCACCCGTATTTCGGCCTACAGCGGCATGTTGCTTCTTGCACTTTATTATCTGTCGCATCCCCCGTTTATCGGAATCACTTATGCCTTGCCAACCGAAGGCAACTACTTTATTGTCGATAAGGTATTTATCGAGTTCTTTGCCACATGGGTATTGGCACTTATCCCTACAGGCAGTGTTATCGGTATCGACAGATTAATTTGCAGAAAAAAAAGCTAAAGCATTGACTATTATGAAAAAAGAGATAGAAAAACCAGATAATGGCCAACCCGAAAAAAGCGTTAAAAGAAGAGAGGTAATTAAAGGGCTGGCAACGCTGCCCATAGCCGGAGCGGTAGCCTACGGGGCATACAAGAAAAGACAATACGACCAACTAATTGGAAAAAACATCAGCGGTCAGGTAGGTATCAGCTACGATGCCCCTCCGGCAATTCCACCATCCAATACGGGCAATAAGGTTATCCGCATCGGACTAATCGGATTCGGCATCAGGGGAAAACAGCTGGCCAAGGCACTTGGGTTTGCCCATCCTACTCAGGTTGACGAATGGAAAAAAGCTGCCGCTGAGAATAAAAACGATACCCGATATGCCGAGTTTCTCGAACAAGAGAATTTGGGTATCAAGGTAACGGCTATTTGCGATATTTTCAGAAGTTACGAACAGATGGCTGTCGAAGCCGGTGCCAACATTAACCGTATCGGTTCTGACGGGAAACCCGAAGCGATGCCTAAAATTCACAAAACCTATCAGGATTTGTGTGCCGACCCTGAAGTAGATGCCATTGTAATTGCTACACCAGATCACTGGCACGGTCCGATGACCATCGAAGCCGCCAGGAATGGCAAACATGTCTATTGCGAGAAACCGATGACCTGGACGGTTGAAGAGACATACGAAGTACGCAAAATAGTGAAAGAAAGCGGAATCGTCTTTCAGTTAGGCCATCAGGGGCGTCAGACCGATAGTTATCTGAAAGCGCAGGAAGCGATTGAAAAAGGGGTATTGGGCCCCGTTAACCTGATTGAGGTAACCACCAACCGCAACGACCCCAACGGAGCATGGGTATACGATATTCATAAAGATGCCAACCAAAACACCATCGACTGGGAACAGTTTATTGGTCAGGCCCCCTGGCACGAGTTTAGCCTCGAACGGTTCTTCCGCTGGCGTTGCTGGTGGGATTACAGTACCGGCCTTTCGGGCGACTTGTTGACCCACGAATACGATGCCATCAATCAAATTATGCATTTGGGTATCCCCGATTCGGCCATGTCGACCGGTGGAGTCTATTTCTTTAAAGATGGAAGAACTGTGCCGGATGTGCTGCACACCGTTTTTGAATTTCCGAAAAACAACCTGTCGCTGCTCTACAGTGCCACGTTGGCCAGTCAGAAAAACAGGGGAAAAGTGGTGATGGGACACGATGGCTACATGGAAATGGGCGAAACGCTTACCATCTACGCCGATCCCCGCTCAACCCGTTATGCAGAAAAGATAAATGATGGGACGATTGACCCCAATAATCCGATTTATTCCTACATACCCGGAAAGAAAAATGTCGATGCGGTAACATCGGCTACCGAACGCTACTTTGCCGGACGTGGGCTGCTCTATACCTATCGCGGGGGTAAGCGTGTGGATACGACTCATCTCCATTTGAAAGAATGGCTCGACTGTATCAGAAATGGGAATCAACCCAGTTGCAATATCGATCAGGGTTTCGAGGAGGCCATCACAGCCCATATGGGAACACTGTCGTACAAACACAACAAACGGGTTTACTGGGATCCAGAAAAAGAATTGATTCTTGTGTAATCCATAAAAAGTCTCCGTCCGGAACAAAGTCCTTTTCGCACCTTACATCACGAAAAGCCGGACGGAGCTTTTTTTACCCATGCAAAGCGGGATGACTGAATGACAAACTCCTGCTATTTTCAATTTGTAACTGCATAATTCTCAATTTTCGGTTTTTTTATTTTGCAGATTGCAGTTTATCAGGTATTTTTAAAGCACTATTTAGTTTTTTATACAACCAACTAAAATTTATATTAAAATGGTAAACAGACGTAATTTTTTGAAATCATCAGCAGCTGTTGTTATTGGCGGTTTGGCAGCCAACCAGCTTATCTCTTCATGTGCCACAAAACCAGCCGCTCCGAAGAAACAGGTTGGCCTTCAGCTTTATTCGTTGCGCGATGCGATGAAAGACGATGTTACAGGCACACTGAAAAAGGTAGCCGAAATGGGCTATACAACCGTCGAAACTGCCGGTTACAACGATGGTAAGATTTATAACATGGCTCCTGCCGAATTCAAGAAAATCGTTGAAGACCTTGGGATGAAGGTTACCAGCGCCCACCTTGGCCAGGCATTCTCGAAAGAAAAAGAGGTGGAAGTAATGGAATGGTGGAAAAAAGCTTGCGGTGCACACGCAGAACTGGGTGTAAAATATATGGTTCAGCCATTTATGCCGGTAAACGACCAAACTACCCTCGACGACATTAAGATGTATTGCGACTATTTCAATAGCGTAGGCTACGAAACGGCTGCAAGCGGAGGTATCGCTTTTGGTTACCACAACCACGATTTTGAATTCCGCACCATCGGCGATAAAGTGATTTATGATTTCATGCTCGAAAATACCAGTCCGAACCATGTATTCTTCGAAATGGACGTTTACTGGGTAACCGAGGGCGGTAAAAACCCGGTAGATTATCTAAATACTTATGCCGACCGTTTCCCTGTTCTCCACATCAAAGACGAGAAAGAGCTGGGCGCCAGTGGCAAGATCGATTTCAAACCAATTTTCGATACGGCTTATGCCAAAGGGCTGAAAGAGTTTTATGTTGAAGTTGAAAAATACACCAACAACGATCCGGTGGCCAGCGTAAAACAAAGCTACGACTTCCTCGCAGCTGCCGAATATGTAAAGTAATTTGATACCAATATCATCACGATAAAGGCGGTCCTTCACAAACGACCGCCTTTTTTTGTACCATTTTATTCCCTAATTTTGGATTCAACACCAAACTAAGTCACCATGAAAACGGCCGAAGTGCTTTATCACGAATTGGTCGCCTATTGTGAGGCCAATGCCGACGAACAGATTGTAAAGAAATATTCGCGCTATTTTAAGGAAGGTTATGATGCTTACGGGCTGACAACCGTGATATTCGAAAACAAGGTAAACGAATTAAAAGCGCAACCCGATTTCACCCTTCCCCTTGTTCTGGAAACGGCCCCGCTGCTGATGAAAAGCGGCAAATACGAGGAAGCCAGTTTTGCCATTATCCTTCTCTGGCAAAAAAAGAAAGAATTCACCCCGGCAACATTCGAACAGATTGACCGATGGTTTGCCATTGGAATAACCAACTGGGCCCATTGCGATGTGCTTTGTAGCGAAACCCTGCCTTATTTCTTTATCGAGAAGATTGTATTGCCTGAAAAGCTGGCAGAATGGCAAAACTCCCCTTACCGATTTCAACGTAGGGCAATTCCGGTTACCTCCATCAAAATGCTAAAATCGGGCTTCGAATTGCAAACCTTATTGCAATTCGTTGAACCATTGATGCTCGATAAGGAAAAGGTGGTCCATCAGGGACTGGGGTGGTTTCTGCGCGAAGCCTGGAAAAAATATCCAATCGAGACCGAAGCATTCCTTTATCGTTGGAAAAACCATTCGGCAAGACTAATCTTCCAATATGCTACTGAGAAGATGGACAAAGATCAAAAAAGCCGTTTCAAAAAAGAATAACACTTAAAAACGAACCAATTCGCAAACCAATTATGAAACTTACAACACTACTCGTTATTTCAATTTTTCCGCTTTCATTGTTTGGCCAAAACAATCTGCATCAAGCAAAAGCAAAAACACTCGTCTGGGCTGACGAGTTTGATTACGAAGGCCTTCCCTCACCCGAAAAATGGAATTACGAAACAGGTATGGTTCGCAACCACGAAGCACAGTATTACACACACGAACGTTTGGAAAATGCAAAAGTATCGTCCGGTTTTCTGACTATCACCGCCAGAAAAGAGGAATACAAAGAAGCCCATTACACATCGGCAAGTATCAATACCAAAGGCAAATATGAATTTGCAGGCGGACGTATTGAAGTGAAAGCCAAATTACCGCAAGGACGCGGGACCTGGCCGGCTATCTGGACACTGGGAACCAATATCAGTCAGGCTGGCTGGCCCGCCTGCGGCGAGATCGACATCATGGAATTTGTAGGTTATGAACCCAACATGATTTACGCCAATGTTCATACCGATAAGTACAACCACAGTATCGGCACGGGACGAGGGGGTAAAATCGAAACGTATAAACCGTACGGAGATTTCCATATTTATGCTGTTGAATGGTTTAACGATCGGCTCGATTTTTACTTCGACGAGAAGCTTTATTACAGTTGTGCCCGAAAAGGCGAAGGAATAGGCGAATGGCCCTTCGACGACCCTCAATACTTGTTGATAAACATGGCCATCGGCGGTGACTGGGGTGGCCAAAAAGGGATCGATGATTCAATCTTTCCGGTGGAATACAAGATTGATTATGTAAGAATCTATTCGTTGCAGTAATTTTTCTACCAAAAACAGATAACAGTTCAATTCCAATAAAATATTAATCAAAATGAACAGCAATAAATACTTGTTCTGGATAACGTTTGTAGCCATTAATGGCGGTTTACTTTTTGGGCTGAACATGGCAGGCATTTCGGGAGCCGTAGGAATGATTAAAGGCGAATTTAACCTTTCGGACAGCGGATTGGGAACCGTTGCCGCGCTCCTCACCATCGGCTGCCTGATTGGAGCCCTTTTTACCGGCACTTTTACCGAGCGGTATGGCCGTAAAAAAGTGATGCTGGTTACCGCCATATTGTATATAGTTTCGGCATTGGGCTGCGCTTTTTCGCATTCCTATCCCGCACTGATTCTGTTCAGGGTACTGTCTGGACTGGCTGTGGGAGCCACATCAGTGGTTGGGCCAATGTATATTTCCGAAATATCGCCTGCCCACAACCGTGGCAAGCTGGTATCGATGAACCAATTTGCCATCACTATCGGTATTCTGATGGCCTATATAATTGACTACATGCTGATTGGGCTAGGAGAAAACAGCTGGCGATACATGTTGGCCGTTCCGGCCTTGTTCGGCACTTTTTACCTGATATTTTTAACAACAACTTTCCCGGAAAGCCCTCGCTGGCTGTTGGCCAAAAACCGAAGAGATGAGGCTGTAAATGTGTTGAAGAGAATCGGCGGACAGAAATTAATTGATGACGAACTTCCTGAAATGGAACGCAACCTCCTGCTCGAAAGGAAGAAAGAGAAAGTGAGTTACGGCGAAATATTCAAAGGCAAAACCGGCCGAATCGTTTTGATTGGGACGTTGATAGCCATGTTTCAGCAGATTACAGGCATCAACGCTGTCATTATGTTTTCGCCTGATATCTTTCAGGCAGCAGGCTCAGCTGCAACCGATTCGATGATGCAATCGATGATTGTCGGGCTGGTCAACTTTCTGATGACCATTGTAGCCCTTTGGCTGGTCGATAAGAAAGGAAGAAAAACATTGCTGCTCTGGGGAGCTGTAGGCATGATGATTTCACTGGCCTATCTCTGTTATGAATTTTCGCAGCCCGAACAGAACGGCATCGGGGTACTGGTTGCACTGCTGATTTACATTTCATTCTTTGCCGCCTCGTTTGCACCGGTCATGTGGGTCATTATTTCTGAAATCTATCCCAACCGAATCAAAGGGGTGGCCATGTCCTTCTCGACGGCTGTCAGCTGGCTTTGCACCTTTCTCACGGTATATTTCCCTCCGGTAATTCAAGGTTCACTGGGACTAAACTATCTTTTTGGAATTTTTGGATTATTCAGTTTGCTGGCCTTCATTTTTGTCAAAATCTGGATTCCCGAAACCAAAGGCAAATCGCTGGAAGAGATTCAAGTTCAATTGGGACTTAAAGATTAACGACTAACCGATTGGAAGCATATAAAAAGGGAGCAGTTGAAATGAACTACTCCCTTTTCTTTCAAAACACAAAATCATTTGTATTGATTTAGCTCAGCCACCGTTTTACTGAAATCACGTTCCATTTCAAGCAACTGCCGATAACTTTCGTAATAGATACTAAACTCAAGCATATACTCTGTCAGCGAAATTTCACCGTGGGTCAAGGCTTTTTGCAAAAGAGCATTGTTTCCCACTCCATTCAACTTCTGTCTGAAATCGGTCAGTGTCTTTTGCAGGGTTACAGCCTTTTGAAATAACCCTTGTAAATGATTATAAAACTGAAGTTTTGCATCAGCCTCGGCACCCTGTACAGCGACTGTTCGTGCTTTGGCATATTTTACCTTGTTGCTGTTTTCCCAGAGTGGAATCGAAATTCCGGCAGTAACCCCCTGAAACTGTTGTCCCACCACATTCTCACTCATATAACCGGCCTGTAATTTTGGCAAACTCAATGCAGCGTTAAGTTTCTCTTGCTTTTGGCTGATGGCAATTTCCTGTTTCAGCCATTGCAGAACAGGGCTTTGGGTTTCCATTTCACCATACCATGTTTCAAAATTATCGGGCAGGGTTTGATTCTGATAAGCCGTATCCTCCAACTCAGGACGAATACCCCCATTCAGCCCGGTTAAATCACCAAGCACCGCTTCACGCTCAATGGCAACACTTTCCAATGCTTTTTCGGCATTTATAAGGTTCACCTTAGCTTTATTGTAGTCCAGAATATTGATATCACCTGAATCGAATTTCGAACGGAAAGCTTCTGCCACCACACCGGCATTTTGCTTGCGGCGCGTCAATTCTCTGGATAAAGCGTTCAGGTAGGTCAAATCGGCACACAAAAGCCTTGTTTTCAATATTAACGAACGATATTCCTTCTGATATTCCAAGTCGAACTGCGCATTTTTATAATCCGCAATCTGGTTTTTAAAATGGTAGGCCGATGGAAAATCGAATGTCTGGGTGACGCTGATATCGGTACGATTGCCTATAGCTGCCGGCGAACCCCATAGATAATTGAATTCCACTTCGGGATTCTGTAAAAAAATACCCGTTCTCGTCCCTTGTTTTTCTGCATCGAAATGGGCTTTCAACGCTTTCAACGTGGTATTGTTTTGCTCGACAGCAACCATTATTTTATCAGTACCACTCTGCGCCTGAAGATATATACTACCTGAAAACAAGGCAATTATTACTATAATTATCTTTTTCATGTTCATTTTTTGGGCTTTTATTCGTTATCCTGATTGTTGTCGTTTTTCAAAAGGCCCCGTTTTATCAGGATACCGTAAACGATAGGTACAATGTAAATATTCAGCATGGTCGATGTAAGCAGTCCGCCTAAAATCACTTTGGCCATCGGGCTTTGAATTTCATTTCCGGCCAAATTGCCTCTCATGGCCAGTGGGATAAGTGCCAGGGCAGCAGTCAGGGCCGTCATCAGAATTGGATTAAGCCTGTCGGTTGAACCATTGACAATCATCTCTTCGGTAGCTGCCCCTTTTTTCTGCAAATGGAGGTAATGCGATATCAGCAAAATCCCGTTACGGGTAGCAATGCCAAAAAGCGTGATAAAGCCAATGATAGCAGGAATACTCATTATCCCGGAAGTAAAGAATATGGCAAAAACACCGCCAATCAGTGCAAGCGGTAGATTCAACAGAATGATACCGGCCAGTTTGAAGTTTTTAAACTCCTGAAAAAGCAACAGAAAGATAATCAAAAGTGCCATCACAGAAGCCAGCATCAAAGTCTGCGATGCTTTGGCCTCGCTTTCAAACTGACCACCGTATTCGACACGGTAACCTTCGGGCAATGTGACTGAATTGGCTACATTGTTTTGAATATCTTTGACCACGCCCCTCAGGTCGCGTCCGGCAACATTGGCCGAAACCACAATCTTTCGTTGTACATTCTCCCGGCTAACCGAACTGGGGCCTGAAACCGAAACCACCTCAGCCACCTGCCCCAACGGGACTTTTTTCCCGTCGTGGGTATCCATCAACGCCGATTTTATCCCATCAACAGAGTGGGTATAGTCTGAATTCAGCTTCAGTATCAAATCGAAGCTTTGCTGTCCTTCGTAAATATCAGCCAGTTTTTCGCCACCGAAGGCGATATCAATAAAATCGTTGAACTGCTGCATGGTAATGCCATACAGGGCCAGCATATTGCGGTTGGCACGAATCTGAACCTGAGGTATCTCTACCTGCTGCTCCACATTCACATCGACCAGGCCGGGAATATCGACTATCGAACTTTTTATCTGGTTTCCTATCGAAAACATACGGTTCAGGTCCGAACCAAAAAGCTTGATGGCAATATTGGCCCGTGTCCCCGATAGCATATGGTCAATTCGATGGCCCAATGGTTGACCAATCGTTGCCGCCACTCCGGGAATCGTTGCAATCCTTTTTCGCACATCGGCAACCAATGCTTCGTCGCTGCGATCTTTTAGAACAAAATTAACATCGATCTCCGCACTGTTGGTCGTCTGCGAATGTTCGTCCAGTTCGCCACGCCCCGTACGTCGTGCAGTACTGGTGATTTCGGGAATCTGCAATAATTCCATTTCAACCCAATTGCCCAACCGGTTGCTCTCTTCGAGCGAGGTCCCCGGTTTAGTTATCACCGAAAGTGTCAGTGCCCCTTCGTTAAATTCAGGCAGGAAACTCCGTCCCAATGTTGAAAGGGCAATCAACGCCGCCACAAAAAGGGCAAGTGTCGAATAGAGAATCAGCCTTTTGTGATGCAAAGCCCAAACCAGCGATTGGCTGTAGAAATGGGCAAGTTTACGTACCAGCCACTTTTCCTGTTCGTTACGGGCCAAATATTTTTCGTCGGTCAACAGTAATTTCGACAACAAGGGGGTCAATGTCATGGCCACCACCAGCGAAACAAAGAGCGAGACAATAAAAGCAATCCCAAGCGGCCTCAACATGCGGCCTTCCATTCCCGAAAGGAAAAAGAGCGGGATAAATGCCACAATAATAATCAGCGTGGCATTGAGAATAGAGGCCCTAATCTCTTTCGAGGCTTCAAATACAACGGTAAACGACGATTCACGTTCACCGACAGGCTTTTGTCGGTTCTGCCTTAATCGTTTATATACATTTTCGACATCAATAATGGCATCATCCACCAGCGAACCGATGGCAATGGCCATTCCGCCCAAACTCATGGTATTGATGTTCAGTCCCAGAAGTTTAAGTACCAGAACAGCCCCCAGCAACGATAACGGAATAGCCAACAATGAGATAACCGTAGTTCGAAAACTACCCAGAAAGAGGAAAAGGACCACAATTACAAAAAGGCTTCCCTCAATTAGCGCATCCTGAACATTGCTAACCGACGTAGAAATAAAATCAGCCTGTCTGAATATCTTCGTATCGAGACGTACATCAGGGGGCAGCGTTTGCTGTAATGTTGCAAGATTGGCTTCAATCCGCCGGGTAACATCCAGTGTGTTGGTATTGGGCTGTTTCGATACCGAGATAATTACGGCAGGTTGGCCATTCTCCGAGGCGTAACCCATCTTTACGGCACTGCCAATTCTCACTTCGGCCACATCGCGAACCTTTACCGGTTTACCATTCACCGACTTGACATAGCTGTTGCCCAGTTCATCAATATCCGATGTCCGCCCTATTCCACGGACAACATATTCATTTCCAAACTGACGCAACGGCCCGCCCGTCGCATTTTGGCTGATGCCTTTACAAACATCAGCCAGTTCGGCCAGCGAAACCTGATAAAAGTTCAGTAAGCCGGGATTGGCCAGCACCTGATACTCTTTATAATCGCCGCCAATGATGGTAACCTGCGAAACACCACCGGTAGCCAGCAACAATGGCTTAACGTTCCATTCGGCAATCGTCCGCAAATCCATCATACGGGTGCTGTCGGCCTGTATGCCAATAAAAAATATTTCGCCCATCACACTCGATTGAGGGGCAAGGATAGGTTGACCAACGCCAATAGGCATTTGCGTTGAAACAGTTATTAGCTTTTCGCTAACTATCTGCCTCGCTTTAAAAATATCGGTCCCCCAGTCGAATTCGACCCATACGAACGAAAATCCCTGTGAAGAGGATGAGCGGACGCGGCGTACATCGGTTGCGCCATTCACGGCAGTCTCAATCGGAAAGGTAACCAACCGTTCTACCTCTTCCGATGCCATACCATGCGCATCGGTCATCACCACCACTGTAGGGGCCGTAAGGTCGGGAAAAACATCGACATCCATCCGAGTGGCTGTCCGGACACCGAAAACGACCAGCAGCAAGGAACTCAGCAAAATAAAATATTTATTCCTGAGTGAAAATTTTATGATGTTATTGAGCACTGTGTTCCAATTTTAGATTTTGAGCGGGATTTCGTCCCACCTCTCTTTTCATATTTAATTTTTCAATGAACATGCCCCGAGTGAGGATCGAGAGCGCCGGTAGCCTGAGCCAATTTTATCAAAATAGCCCCTTGGGTTACCACCCTTTCCGTTTCGGATAAACCGCTCAGAATGGCAGTATCGAGCCCGTCGGTTACACCGGGCTTCACTTCGCGCTTCTCGAAAAGTTCGGGGTTAATTTGCACATAGACAAAGTAGTTGCCCTGTTCTTCGAGCAACGCACTGTTGGGAATGGTGATGACAGGCTCTGCTGAACCCGCTTTCAGATAGAGTTCAACGAACCCTCCCTGAAGTAACCCGCCACGGTTATCAACCTGAAGGTTAACCGGTATCAGGTAATTATCGCTACCGGCAGAGCGGCCGTAAGAGATCACTTTCCCATTCAGGGCATCGAGGGGATAGACCGCTTTATCATTGATTGACTTGATGTTGGCCGACAAAATGTTTCCCAGCAACGGTTGGTAACGTTGCTCGACCTCGGCATATAGTTGCAATGTCTTGTTTTGCGAAATAAGTGCCAGCGAAGTACCTGCCTCAACATATTGGCCATTTTCTACCAGCAACTGCTTCACAAAACCGCCTATTGGCGATGTTACGGTTTGCCCCGATGGGGTGAAATTCGACTGGAGATTGTCGAAAACCGATTTGCTATTTTCGTAATTGGCTTTGACAGCCATCAACTCCTTGTCAGATACAATTTTATCGACAGCCAGCTCTTTGGCCCGCTGATAATCGGCCTCAGCCTTATCGAAATTCATTTTGGCTTCGCTGTAACGCACTTTCATATCCCGATCGGAAAAACCGCTTCCCGAAATGGCAAAAAGCGCCTGTCCCCCGCTCACGGCCGCCCCTTCGGTCAGCCCGGCCTTTCCAAGATGAATTGTTCCGTTTGTTTTGGCAGTGACCAATACCTCGTCGCCCGGTGCCGGTAAAACCTTTGCCGTAGTCTTGATTATCTGCCCCATCGGTTTCCGTACCGGTAAGCCGGTAGCAAATTCGGTTTTCCATGATTGCTCTTTGGTAAATACCGTTGTGTTTACCTTCGATGGTTGTTCCATCTCCTCGGCCGCATGGTGAGCATCGTGGTGTTCGGCAAAGATGGTCACATCGGGGACAACAATTGCTGAAATGCCTTGCGCGGTGACAATTTCAAATTTCAACGTACCATTGCCGGCCACTTCGGGTGTAATATCGAAACTGTAAATCCCTTTGCGAACAGGCGCGTCGAGTGTTTGGCGGTTCTCCTTCCCGTCAACGGTAAGAACCAGCGTAACCTGACCCGATTCGAGTGCGTTGAAATCGGGCAAATGAGAAAAATGAGAGAGTACATTGGCCGCTTCGCCGGCCACAAAGGCATCGGCTTCTGCAAAAACTTCAAATTCGGCTGAATATGCGGTGTACTGTATTTTTGGATGTTCCTCATCGGTTGCAGAATGCCCGTTTAACTCAGTGCCGTGTTCATGGTCATGATCGGCCACGGCTTGTTTTGTCGATGGATTGCACCCTGCAAATGCCAATAGCAGCGATGCGAACATTATAATTCTGAAAGACATAAATGAACGGTTTAATTTTTTGCATAAAAATTTGATGCATCCATTATGAGATGCCTCATTCAAACTGAAATAGCAGAAAAATTAAACAGCTGGCGGGGCCCTAAGCCCCGAAGAATCGGTTAAACGGAAATCGTGCCTGATAAATGGCAGCGGCCATCCGGTTTGATTTGAAACAACCTGAAACGGTTCGGCTTGACAATCCGAATCATTTGATAAAAAGTAGTCGAATTGGGTATCGGCTGCAACCGGGCATTTGCCATCGAACTTATTTACGTTGTGCGGGGTGGCAACAACTTGTTTCAACACGCAGTTCTCTTCGCTGCCGCTGTGGTGCTGGTGTTGGTGTGTACAGCAATTGTCCGTCGCGGGTGCTCCTGAATGGCAATGTGATGCAACGAAGCAAATATCATTGTCGGCATGGTGGTGATGCGGGATAACGGCATGGACCAACAAAATCGTGTTGGCCAACAACATTATCACCATTGTCATCACCTTTTTAACCATCGTACTGTAAGTGTGTCCATGCAAAGTTATAAAAATAGCAATCAAACGCAACCACGGCCTAAGCCCCACCCCTTCTGACGGAGAGATAAAATAACGCTGTTGGCCGATAAAATATCGCCGTTTACCGAAAAAAGGTTTTTCACCACCAACTTTCCAACCATTTTTGAGCTGTAAATGTAACCTCCTGGCACAAGGAAACGTTTAATGTGAAAATTGTTTCCTAAAAAGTGTAATAAAATGATCAATACGCCTACTGATGCACCAAATATAAAGTTGAACAGCATGCTGGAACAGGTACTGGAGCTCTTCTATACATACGGGTTGAAAAATATCAATATGGACGAAATCAGCCATCGGTTAGGCATTTCGAAAAAAACATTGTATTGCCACGTCAAAAACAAGGAAGATTTGATTGACAAAGTGTTTGACTACGAAATCACCCAATGGAACGTGAAGGTTGAAACCATATTGGCCGAACCGGTTAATGCAATAGAAAAGTTGCTTAAAATCAGCATGAAAGTGCACACCGACATTCAACAATTTAATCCCATTTTAAAATATGAGTTGAAAAAATACTACGCTGCCCCTTTCGACAGATACATTGAAAAGAAAGTCGGCTTTATCCATAGCGGAATGATTCGCAACATGGAACAAGGCATTGCCGAAGGGCTTTACCGTCCGAACCTCGATATTGAACTGGTCGCCAAAATATACCTTGGCAGTTTCATCGAAATGCACAATACTGAGATCTGCAAATTCGACAATATCACTTTCGAAGGGGTCCTTTCGGTAATGTTCGAGAACCATATCAGGGCCATTTCGACTCCTGAAGGGTTACAATACTTCGAAAGCCGCATCAAAGACATCAACACAAGTCCAATAATTTAAAGTCCAATAATTCATTCATTTAAACTCCTGTCAAAGTATGTTAACAGACAGAAAAATTGCTTTAATCACCTTTGGGATCGCACTGTTGTCGATTCCAATCCTTGCCGGGGCACAGCCCGATACGCTGAAGCTCTCGCTCGACGATGCCCGAAAAATGGCCATTGAACAGAATACCAATGTCCGCAATTCGGCCATCGACCTTGAAATTGCCAAAAAGAAAGTTTGGGAAACACTGGCCATTGGTCTGCCGCACATCGACGGAAAGGCCGCCTACCAGTTTATCCCGAAAGTTCCGGTACTGCCTGCCAATACGTTCGATCCGAATGCTGACCCCGATGCCACCATCGAACTGGGCGTAAAACAAAATATCACCTACGATGTTACCGTTTCGCAGTTGATATTTAACGGGGCCTATATTGTTGGTGTTCAAGCCACCAAAGTTTATTATCAGCTTTCGGAAAATAATCACGAGAAAACGGTAACCGATGTCAACGAAGCGGTGGTAAACAACTACTATGTAATTCTGGTCGCCGAAGAGAGCCACAAAATCCTGAAGCAAAACCTCGAGAACGTCAACAAAACGCTTTACGAAATCAAGGAGCAGTACAAGCAGGGCTTTGTCGAAAATACCGATGTCGATCAGCTTGAACTGACAGCCAACACCTTGCAGAATGCCATCAGCCAGGTCGAGAACAATCTGGAACTCTCTTACCGGTTGATGAAAATCCTATTGGGCATTGAAATTGGCCAGCCCATTGCCTTGACCAATTCGCTCGAAACCGACACGCAAATTGTCACTTCGGCCAGCCAACTGGTCAACGAAGTTTTCGATATCGACCAGAATGTCGATTTCAGGATTGTCAATACTGCCGAGTCGATTGCCAAACTCGATTACAAACGCGAGAAATCCAATTCGTTGCCGGTTATCAGCGCGTTCTATATGTATCAGGACAAATGGAAAAAGCCCTTTCTCGACTTTACCTCCAAAGATTTGATTGGCATCAATCTGGCCCTGCCCATCTTCAGCAGCGGACAGCGTTCGGCACTTGTTTCACAAAAACGTATGGCGCTTGAAAAAGCAACCAATACCAGATTTTACACCGCCAACAATTTATTGATGGCAGCCGAACAGTTGCGCAGCGACCTGAAACTGAAAAGCGAAAAATACCAGATTCAGAAGAAAAGCAAAGATCTGGCCGACGTTATCTACAACCGGACACTCGAGAAGTACCGCGAAGGGGTCGCATCGAGTCTCGATTTAATGAACAGTCAGAACCAGTACCTCACCAATCTGACCAATTATTACCAGAGCATTTATGATTTGGCCACCGCCAAAACAAAACTTGAAAAACATTTCAACATCAACCAAAATATTGAAAAATAAACAGATATGAAAATTAATTATATCCCTCTCCTCTTTATCGTTTTACTGGCAGCCTGTGCGCCCAAAACCGATAAAAAAGCTGAACTCGAGCAACTGAAGGTCCAGCGCGACCAGCTCAATACGCAGATTGCCCAACTCGAAGCGATTGTCAACCCATCGGAAAATGATAAAGTGAAAGCCGTAGCAGTCAAAATCGATACCATCTCCAACTCGGTTTTTAGCCACTTTATCGAAGTACAAGGCATTGTCGATGCCGACCAGAATGTATCGGTCAGCCCGCAATCGCCCGGTATTGTCACGGCCGTTTATGCCAAAGAAGGGATGGCCGTGAAGAGAGGCCAGCTGCTGGCTGCGCTCGACGATATGGTATTGAAAGAGTCGAAAAACGAGATACAAACCCAACTCGATCTGGCCACCACCATCTTCAACAAACAAAAAGCGTTGTGGGAGAAAAATATTGGCAGCGAAGTGCAGTTTCTTCAAGCCAAAGCCAACAAAGAGTCGCTCGAAAGGCGCATCAAAACCATCGACGAACAGATTGCCCTGATGCGGGTTACATCGCCCATCAACGGTACGGTTGAGGATGTTCCGCTAAAGGTGGGCCAACTGGCATCGCCCGGGGCACCCAACTCGGTCATCCGCATCATCAACATGAGCACGGCTAAAGTCGAAGCCGAAGTTTCGGAAAATTTTGCCACCCGTATCAAAAACGGCAATCAGGTTATCGTCAGTTTCCCCGATTTGGGAAAAGAGATTGCCACAACCTTGCATTTCACCAGCCGCTTTATCGACCCGTCGAACCGCACTTTCAAGGTCGAATGTAAACTGCAGTCGGGCGAGGTAGAACTTCGGGCCAATATGATTGCCTATGTCAAAATCAACGACTACACCAACGAAAAAGCCCTTTGCCTGCCGGTCAACAATGTGCAGAGCAACCAGAGCGGCAAATTTGTTTATGTAGCCCGTCAGGATGGCGCGCAGTGGATTGCCGCACGGCAACCGGTCAAAACCGGTGTCGACTATAATGGTGTGGTCGAGATTCTCGAAGGGCTATCAGAAGGCGACATCATTGTTTCAAGCGGGTTTCAAAACCTGAAAGAGGGCGAAGCCATTATCTTTTAATCTTCCAAAACTACTTTTATGTCGATTGATAAGTTAAAAATCAAAGAGTTTTTCGCAACCAGCTGGGCGGTCGATAACCGGACAAGCATTTATGTGCTTGCCTTTCTTATCTCGCTGCTTGGGTTGATGAACTACTATTTTATCCCGAAAGAGCAATATCCCGAGGTGGTTATCCCCTATATTGTGGTGAATACCCCTTATCCGGGAACTTCGCCCGAGGATATCGAAAACCTGGTGACCCGCCCGATTGAAAAACAGCTGAAATCTATCTCGGATGTGAAACAGATTACCAGCAACTCGGTGCAGGACTTCTCCTCTATCATCGTCGAGTTCGACCCCGATATTGCCGTCGAAACCGCCAAACAACGCGTTCGCGATGCCGTCGACAAATCGAAAACCGACTTGCCCAGCGACCTCCCCGACCAGCCCGAAATCATGGATGTCAATATTGCCGAATTTCCGGTGATGTACATCAATATTTCGGGGAACTACGATTTGGACAAGCTGAAAAAATTTGCCGAAATCGCGCAGGATAAAATCGAAGGGGTCAAAGAGATTACCCGTGTCGATATTGTAGGTGCCCTCGAACGCGAGATTCAAATCGATGCCGATCTCTTTAAGATGCAGGCAGCCCGTGTAACCTTCAGCGATATCGAACAGGCGGTAGCTTCCGAAAACATGACCATTTCGGGCGGGACCATAACCCTGAACGGCGTGAGAAATACCCTCCGCGTGAAAGGACAATTTAAAGATGTACAGACCATTCGCGACATTGTGGTCCATGCTTCGGGCGGCGCTTTTGTGAAACTAAGCGATATTGCCGAAGTTAAGGATGGCTTTAAGGAGCAGGAGAGCTTTGCCCGTTTGAACAGCGAAAATGTTATCACCCTTAATGTCATTAAGAAAAGCGGAGCCAACCTGCTCGATGCCTCCGACCATATCAAAAATATTGTCGCCAACGAACTGAAGGGCAAAGCCTATCCCGACGATTTAACGGTAACCATCACCGGCGACCAGAGCCGATTTACGCGCAATACCCTCGAGGAGCTGAACAATACCATTATCATCGGTTTTATCCTCGTAACCATTGTGCTGATGTTCTTTATGGGCTTCACCAATGCCTTCTTCGTGGGGCTTTCCGTTCCGCTGTCGATGGCCATCGCCTATCTGATTATCCCGGGCCTTGGCTTTACGCTGAACATGATTGTGATGTTCGCCTTTATCTTTGCGCTGGGGATTGTGGTCGACGATGCCATTGTGGTGATTGAAAACACCCACCGTATCCACGCCAAATATCCCGATATACGTTTGGCCGCCAAGCTGGCCGCCGGCGAGGTATTCCTTCCCATCCTGTCGGGAACGCTTACGACGCTGGCCCCCTTCTTCCCGCTCGCCTTCTGGCCCGGCATCGTCGGACAGTTTATGCACTACCTGCCGGTTACCCTGATAGTCACCCTATTCGCTTCACTCTTTGTAGCCTACATTTTTAACCCGGTATTTGCCGTCTCTTTTATGGGGCATGAATACGATAAGAATGTCAACCTGAAGAAAGAGTGGCGGCGAACCGTCAGGATATTGATGGTGGTACTGGCTTTCGCAGCACTCTTCTATGCGCTGCAATACTGGGGCATTGCCAACTTCCTCGTTTTTGCCGTTATCATGGTGGTGCTTTACCACTACGTTATCCAGTACTGGATAAAATCTTTCCAGGAAAAACTATGGCCAAAGCTGATGGATATTTACGAATGGCAGTTGCGCTATATGCTGAAAGGCAACCGCCCCGTGTGGATGCTGGGTGTCATGATTGTACTTTTCTTTGTCACCATTGCCCTGACGGGAATCGTCAAACCACAGGTGCTCTTCTTCCCCGAAAACAACCCCAACTCGGTCTATGTTTACATTAAAATGCCCGGCGGTACCGACCAAATGGTAACCGACAGCGTCACCCGTATCGCCGAGAAAAGAGTCTATCAGGCCATTGGGCAAAGCAACCCCGATGTCGAATCGATTATCTCGAATATCACCATCGGGGCCGAAGAAGAGGGCTTTACCAGTACCGGAAAACCGTTCAACAAAGGGAAAATCTCCATCAACTTTGTCGAACACAAATACCGCACTACCGGCATCTCGACCACCGAATATCTCGACAAAGTGCGCGATGCGGTAGCCGATATCCCGGGAGCCGAGATTACGGTCGACAAAAACCGCGACGGCCCGCCTACCGGCAAGCCAATCAATATCGAGGTTACCAACGAAGATCTTGGCGATTTGATTGCCGATGCCTATGCTTTCCGCAATTATATCGATTCGCTCAATATCCCCGGTGTCGAAGAGATGAAGACCGACTTCGAAATCAATTCGCCCGAGATTGTGGTGGAAATCGACCGCGACCGTGCCATGCGCGAAGGGATATCGACCGGACAAATTGGCTCCGAAATCCGTACCGCCCTCTTTGGAAAGGAGATCTCCAAATTTAAAGAGGCCGAAGACGAATACCCGATTACGCTGCGCTACAACAAACTCACCCGCGAAAATGTCAATGCACTGGTCAATCTGTCGATTACCTACCGCGATATGAATTCGGGCCAGTTGCGCAGCATACCGCTGTCGACCGTAGCCAAAATCAGCTACTCCACCTCGTATGCCGGCATCAAACGGTTAGACCAGAAGCGGGTTATCACCCTCTATTCGAACGTGCTGTCGGGCTATTCGGCCAACGACATTGTACCCAAAATCGAAGCGCTGGCCAAAGATTTTGCCGTACATGGCGGCACCGAAATGAAGCTCACCGGCGAACAGGAAGATCAGCTGGAAACCATGACCTTCCTGCTCAAGGCGATGGTGATTGCCATCGGGCTGATATTCTTTATCCTGATTACGCAGTTCAGCTCCATCAGCAAGAGCATCATCATCCTGAGCGAAGTGATATTTAGCATTATCGGCGTACTGATGGGCATCATTATTTTCGATATGGAAATTGTGATCATGATGACCGGACTGGGTATTGTAGCCCTTGGCGGTATTGTAGTGCGAAACGGGATATTGATAGTCGAGTTTAGCGACGTGCAGAAACAGAGGGGCTTGCCCACACGCAAAGCCATTATCGAAGCAGGTAAAACCCGTATGACACCCGTTGTGCTTACCGCATCGGCCACCATCCTGGGCCTTATCCCGCTGGCTGTGGGGTTAAATATCAACTTCGAGACCCTCTTTACCCATCTCAATCCGCAAATCTATTTTGGCGGCGACAATGTAGCTTTCTGGAGCCCCCTCTCGTGGACCATTATCTTTGGATTGAGCTTTGCCACCTTCCTCACGCTGGTCTTTGTCCCGGCATTGTACTATCTCGATTATGTTATCCGCCTGAAGGTGAAAAGACAACGCTTCCTCCGTCAGTTGAAAAAAGCGCAGGAAGAGCAGTTTTAAACCATAACAGACCATTTATCCGCATCACAGGCTGATAAATGCACGAGCCCCCTTATTCCGGCAACTCCCGCGATAAGGGGGCTAATTTTACCGGCTACCGAAATCTCAACCGGCTTTTGTATATTTGAAACCGCGACAGGCCTGTCTGTTCAGTACACTGTTGCCAACTCAACCCCATAAAAAACCGGGCAACCATTTATTGTTCACCAAATGAAAAAGATCAAAAGCCTTTTTGGGTTACTGCTGACAGCCTGCTGCATCAGTTGTACCAACCATCCTGTTGTCGAAACGGCTAAACCGGCCTTACAGCAATTTACCCTGAATGAAGTGAAACTGTTACCGGGTGCTTTTTACAATGCCCGGCAAACCGACATCGAATATATGCTGGCTCTGGAGCCCGACCGACTGCTGGCCCCCTATCTGCGCGAAGCCGGACTGCCCATCGAGAAGGAGAGCTACGGCAACTGGGAAAATACCGGGCTCGACGGGCATATCGGTGGCCACTACCTGACGGCACTTGCCCAGATGGTAGCCGCTACCGGTCACCCCGAGCTTAACAAAAGGCTCGACGATATGCTCGAAACCCTAAAAAAATGTCAGGACAACAACGGAACGGGTTACCTTGGCGGTACCCCGGGCGGAATGGCCATGTGGCACGATATCGCTGCCGGAAAAATCGAAACCGATAATTTTCACCTCAACGGACAATGGGTCCCCTTGTACAATATCCATAAGCTGCTGGCCGGCCTTCGCGATGGCTGGCTGATTGCCAAAAAACCACTGGCCAAAGAGCTACTGATCAAACTGACCGATTTTATCGAAAAGATATCGCTCCAACTGACCGACCAGCAAATCCAAACCATGCTCGTTTCGGAACATGGCGGACTGAACGAAATCTTTGCCGATGTTTCGGTAATTACCGGCGACCCCAAATACCTGACACTGGCCAAACGCTTTTCGCACCAACGCATCCTCAACCAACTGGCCAATCATCAGGATTCGCTTACCGGGCTCCATGCCAATATGCAGATTCCCAAAATAGTGGGCTTCCAGCGCATCGCCGAAGTAACTGGCGACTCCCTTTATGCCCGTGCCGCAAAGTTCTTTTGGGAAACGGTGGTACACAACCGGACTATCGTTATTGGCGGAAACAGCGTACAGGAACATTTCAACCCCACCGACGATTTCAGCGATATGATAGCCAATATTGCCGGGCCCGAAACCTGCAACAGCTACAATATGCTTAAACTAAGCCGTCTGCTGTTCGAAACCGAAGGCGACAGCCGCTACATCGATTACTACGAGAGCACCCTTTACAACCATATCCTGTCGAGCCAGCACCCCGAACACGGAGGCTTTGTCTATTATACCCCGATGCGCCCGCGCCATTACCGGGTCTACTCGCAACCCACGCAATGCATGTGGTGTTGTGTCGGTTCAGGAATGGAAAACCATGGCAAATATGGTGAACTGATTTACAGCCACCGCGACAACAATCTGTACATCAACCTTTTTATCCCGTCGCAGCTAAACTGGGCAGAGAAAGGATGGGCACTCACGCAGCAAACCAATTTCCCCGATGAAGCCTCGACCCGTCTTACCATCGACGAAGCCGGCCCAACCCCGCTGGCCATATCCGTCCGCTATCCCGGCTGGGTAGCCCCCGGACAACTGCAAATCAGCATCAACAACGAACCAATCGAAGTAAAGGGTCAGCCGGGGAGCTATGTAACCCTCGAACGCCAATGGAAAAAAGGCGATCAGGTTGAACTGTTGCTGCCCATGCAGCTATCGGCCAAAAGCCTCCCCTCCGATTCGGGTTATATTGCCTTTTTACATGGCCCCATTGTGCTGGCCGCCAAAACCGACAGCGCCGACCATGAAAACTTCCTGGGCGATTCGGTACAGTTCGAAGGCTACCGAGCCCGCGGGAAGCAATATCCGCTCGACGATGCGCCCCTGCTGGCCGACAATGGGGCGCAGCCGCAGCAACTCCTTCAACCGGTGGCCGGCAAACCGCAGACATTTGTTGCGCCCGGGTTATTCGGACCCGACATCTACCAAAACCTCGAACTTATCCCTTTTTACAAGCTCCACGATTCGCGCTATGTGATATACTTTCGCAGGGCACAGCCCCCCAAACAAAAGTGACAGACCCAACCTTGAAAAAATAGTTCGTCAGCGAGGGGCAAAACATACCGTTTAGCGATTTTCAACCCAGCCATAATCCCATCGGAATTATGGCTGGGCTCGTTATATGGATACCTCCCCCTTTGCGATTCCGATAGCTATCGGAAGGGGCTGGGGGCAGGGGGGATTCCCCCTTTTTTTAAAGGTGGTGTAGCGGTTTCACCCGCGGGTGAAACCGCTAAAAAGATTGGTGGTAATGATTCTACTACCGGATACTTAGGAGATACAGATGAGATACAGAGGAGATACAGATGAGATACAGAGGAGATACTTAGGAGATACAGAGAAAATACAGAGGAGATACAGAGAAAATACAGAGGAGATACAGAGGACCGATTTTTGCCGCAGTGTGCTACTTGAACAGACCTTGGTTTAACCGATTATGAAAATAGGGAAAAAAAATGTTCAGCCCCGAAAGGGGCGGGCTGTCGTAACGGTACGATACAAGCTACCGGGCATGGACACCTACGGCACCCTTTAGCTGTTCTTCATCAAAAAAAGGCTGGGGAAGTTTTAAAGCAAAAGAAGTATCGAATATTTTGTTAAAAAAATCCCCTTTATGGGGGATAAAAAGATATTTATTTTTTATTACCTTGCCTGCGAGTTCTTTAACAACCCATTGCCGACTAAACCTGCCAGACCAAACCGCCCGACAGCAATCAGCCGACAACAGAGAGAAGAGAAGGACCTTTCCCGATGGGGGAAAGAAGAGATGTAAAATGCCATAAAAACTGCACATATCCGCCCAAAATGGTATATATGGTGCAACTCATATGCATATATAAACGAGTTGTGCCTCATTGTGAAAAGAAAGACAGCCGACACACATTCAAGCACATTTGGTTTTTGCTGACACTTTACCCCAAACTTAAAAACCAAAAGAGCTTGAATCGCCAAGGCTAAAAAATTTACCTGATTGGCAATTTTGTTAACCGATTTATACATATATTTGCCTAAAACACAAATAAATTGACAAATAAAGAATTGAATAGAATTAGAGTTGTTTTAGCAGAGCGGAACAAAAAAAATAAATGGCTTGCTGACGAATTAGGAAAGAATCAAGCGACTGTTTCTCAATGGTGTAATAACATGCGACAACCATCTATTGAGACACTTTATGAAATAGCAAAAGTTCTTGACGTTGATATTCGACAACTCATTAACCCAACAAAAGAGATATAAATACATGCCAACTACTCACTCATATATAGATTTATTTGCTGGTTGCGGGGGACTTTCTCTAGGGTTGAATCAATCTGGGTGGAGAGGAATATTTGCAATTGAAAAAAGTCCTTTTGCCTTTTCAACTCTCAAATACAATTTAATTGATAACCTCAATCATTTTAATTGGCCTGTTTGGTTAGAAAAAAAGGAACACGACATTGATGAAGTGTTAAAAACTAAGAAATCAGAATTAAAGGAACTTAGAGGAAAAGTTGATTTAGTTGCGGGTGGTCCACCTTGCCAAGGTTTCTCTACGGCGGGACGCAGAGAAGAAAGTGACCATCGAAATGAATTAATCGGTTCTTATATCAAATTTATTCGACTTGTTCAGCCCAAAATAATTTTTTTTGAAAATGTAAAAGGTTTTACTCAACGGTTTGAACGAAACCGAAGCAAAGGAATCAAATATTCTGAATTTGTTCAAAAAGCATTAAAACGTTCTGGTAAAGATTTTACAGGCTACGAAGTCTATGGAGAGTTAATAAATTTCTCAGAATTCGGTATTCCTCAGAAAAGAACCAGATTTATTTTGGTCGGCATAAGAAAAGATATTTTTGAAAAAACAAATTACGCTCCCGCTCAATTCTTTGAACTATTAAGAAGCAATCGGAAAGAATTTCTTGAAAATAAAGGTTTGAGTCTGAGTGCAAACTTGAAGGACGCAATTTCTGACCTTTTAGAAACTAACGGCACTATTGAATGCCCTGACTCAAAAGGGTTTAATTCATCAAGATATAGTAATATTCAAAGTTCCTATCAAAAATTGATGCGTTCGAAAGAAGTATCAAATTTTGTTCCTGACAGTCATCGTTTTGCCAATCATAGTATTGAAACAAAGAATTTATTTGAAACACTTCTGTCAAATGCACCAAAAGGGAAAAAAATAGGAGGAAAAGAGAGAGAACAATTTAATATAAAAAAGAGAGGAATAGTCGTTTTAGACCCAAATAAACCTGCCCCCACTCTTACTTCTCATCCGGACGATTATGTGCATTATTGCGAGCCGAGAATTTTAAGTGTTAGAGAATACGCTAGAATACAGACATTTCCCGATTGGTTTGAATTTAAAGAAAAATACACCACTGGGGGAAGATTGCGAATTGTTGAAGTGCCTCGATACACTCAGGTAGGGAACGCAATTCCACCGTTATTTGGTGAGCAAGCTGGTGAAGCATTAAAACAAATTCTAAATGCCTAATACAGAAAATTTTAAAATAAGTGCTGCGCTTAAAGACCTTATCGGGAAGGAACTAATTACTGATGAATTTGTTGCCGTCTTCGAATTGGTAAAAAACTCATTTGATGCAAATGCCTCCAAGGTTGAAGTAATATTTGAAAACAATTACGAACCTGATAATGCAAAAATTATCATAAAGGATAATGGGAAAGGCATGAACTATGATGACCTCAAAAATAAATGGTTGTTTGTAGCTTATTCTGCCAAGCGACTAGGGAAAGAGAATGAAGATTATCGGGACAAAATTAAAACTCAAAGAGTATTTGCTGGTGCCAAAGGTGTTGGGCGTTTTTCTTGTGACAGGTTAGGTCGATTTCTCAATATGATTACAATAAAAGATGAACCCAACCCAAAAATCGAAAACCTTATCGTGAATTGGGAAGATTTTGAAAATGCAGATGATGAAGAATTTGTAAATATCCGAGTCTCTCACGATATTTTATTGGAAAATACTTATCAAATCAAGAAAGGTACAATATTAGAAATCTCAGGATTAAGAGATGAGTGGAATAGACAAAGGATTTTAGAATTAAAAAGGTCGCTTGTTAAATTAATTAATCCTAATCAGGAAAATGACAGTGAAAACTTTGAAATTGAAATAATTGCTAAAGATGAGCTCAATATAGATAAAACTCCAAACAAAAAGGGGGAAAAACGAAACGACTGGGAAATTGTAAATGGTTTTGTCAAAAATTCCATTTTTGAAACTCTTAAAATCAAGACAACAAATATCCTGGTTAAAATATCGGAAGATGGAAACTTTATTGAGACGACTTTGCAAGACCGTGGAGATTTAATCTACTATTTAAAAGAAAAAAATCCTTTCGAAAAGTTGAATAATATCCGCATTTATCTTTTTCAATTAAATCGAAGCGCCAAATATACTTTCCATTCTGTAATGGGTATGCCCTCTGTTGTTTATGGCTCCGTTTTTATGTATAAAAATGGATTTAGAGTTTATCCTTATGGAGAAGAAGGAGAAGATTTATTACTCATCGACAGAAGAAAGCAACAAGGTTTTAATCGATTTCTTGGCACACGTGACTTAATAGGAAGAATTGAGATTAATGGTGAACAGCCCGAGTTAAAAGAAACAACTAGTCGCGATGGTGGATTAGTAAAAACACAAACGTACAGAGATTTAGTAGACTTCTTTTATGATTATGTTTTGAAACGATTAGAAACCTATGTTGTAAATATTATTCAATGGGGTGATGAAAGAGTAAATAAAGAAACGGGAGAGATTACTCCCGAATTATGGGCAAATGATGTTAAAATTCAAATATTAGAACTCATTTCGGGCTTTATAAATTCCAAGGATATTATTGATATTCAATATGACAAAGATTTCTTGAAAATAATTTCTGAAAAGCAAGACCAAAGTGTAGATAAGATAGTCAAAAACATTTCAAGAGTTGCTGCGAAATCTGGCAATCCAGAAATGATAAAAGAAGCGAAGAAGATTGAAAAGGCAGTCAAAGAAATTAAAGAAGATGCTGACAGAGCAAACATCCAAGCTCAAAGTGAGGAAAAACTTAGAAAGGAAACAGAGAAAAAGCTTGATTTTGTAACAAGCCAAAAGAATTTTTTGCAAAAAGACATTAGTGATGACACCAAGAATTTGGAAAGTATACTCCATCACATTGGACTGACAACAAATCTTATAAAAAAGGATATTGAAAATCTAGTGAAAGCAATTAATAACAATTCATCGAAGGATGAAATGCAAAATATTGTAAAGAGGCTAAGTCAGCAAAATGAAAAAATAACTTCTTTTTCAAAATATTTCAAGAAAGTCAATTTCAATATTCATTCAAACAAACTAGATGTTGATATAATATCATTTACTAATGAATATATTGAAAATGTCTATAAACTTCGTGATGATTTAAGGATTAATCGTGAGTTGCTAAATGTAAGAATCAATATGCAAGAGGACTTTGAACACAAAATTAGATTCAATCCGATTGATATGATAATAGTACTGGATAACTTGATTAGTAATTCATCCAAACACGGGGCAACCATGGTTGAACTCACATGGAGTAGAACAGAAAGTTCGGTTCAACTCTCTTTTAAAGACAATGGAAACGGAATAAAGGATAATATAATTGATAATGTTTTTGATTTCGGTTTTACAACTTCAAGGAGAGGGTCTGGAATCGGACTGTACCATGTTAAAGAAATAATTGAAAGTCTAAACGGAACAATAAAAGTAAACAACAAAATAAACAAAGGGGTCGAATTCATCATCTCTTTAAAAAACAATTAGAAATGAAACTCGAATATAAAATTCTTTGGATTGATAATGATTTACAAAGCTACATTGATAATGGTTCCGTTAAAGATGTAGAAGATTTTTTGATTGAGAAGGGATTCGAACCGATTATTGAAAAAATCTTTGATGAAGCTGACTTAGAAAAATACATTGGGAAACATGATTATGACCTAATTATTTCAGACTACAATTTGGAGAATACAACCGGTGATGTGATTATTGAAGATATTCGAATAAAAAGACAGCTTGACACAGATATTTTATTTTATACTGCCCAAGGAAGCTATAAAAACAATCCCGAAGTTAAAGAAAGACTTGCGTTTATTGAGAGATTAACTTTTCAAGTTGGTCGGGAAACATTACTTGAAAAAATTGAAAAAGTAATCGAATTAACTATTAAAAAGCTTCTCGAACTCAATGCAACAAGAGGATTAATAACTGCTTTGACAAGTGAATTAGATGTTGAAATTCACGAAATGGTGATGCTTCTTGTTGAGAAGCAACAGGTCAATGAAGAAGCATTGAATAAAATTGTCAATTCAAAAGTAGTTGAACCAATGGCACGCAGATTAGAGTCTTTCTGGGAAAAATACGACGGTTTTCAGAATCACTTTCACAGAATTGATGCTGTTAAGAAATGGGAAATCTTTAGGGATTTATTAAAACCGCTAAAAGCACAGCAAGAAATTGGAACTTTTTTAAAAGTCAATAAGACTTATCAAGATGATGTCATTGAGATAAGAAACAAATTTGCCCACTCAAAGGCAGAAATTATTGACGGGAAGCTCATGCTAAAAGGACAATTGGGTAAAGAAGACTTTACTTTTGACAATGACGCCTGTGTTCTAATAAGACGAAGACTTATAGAACATAAAAAGAGCATTGAAAATCTGAAAGAGATATTGAAAGTTTTGTAATAAGATGTCCTTCCTAACAGCCAAACATATTGTCAAGCCACACATCCCATCGCATGAATCAAAGCTTGCCAAAAAGTTCGGCTGGGCCTACGCTCTGACGGAAGAAAAAACAACGAAGGCACAACAAAGTGTATAAATCATTGGGCGGAAAGTGCAGGTTTTAAGGGCATTGCACTTTATCAACTTCGTAGCGGTTTGACTGGAAAGTGCTTCGAAATGCCCAACGCTTCATACACCAACCGTTAGCAACAAGCCTAAAAAAAAACTCCTTCGACAACTTACTACCCGATTGAAAATTGAAAAAGAAAAAAACAAACACCCCGACACACAAAAGCAAGAGTTTGGCAGCCCTTCCCTGCAAGCTTCGCTTCGCTGCCAAACACATGCTTTTCTCCCACCGCACCTGCTTCGTGGATAGGGTCGTGCTAAATTGAAACATGGATTTAAAATAGATAGAAATGAAAGAAACCGACAAAAAACTCAAAATACGAAATATCAAACCAACAGCCATGCGTGAATTGGTTTTAAAAGTATTAACCGAACAGGATAGAGCAATTAGTTTAGCTGATTTAGAACAAAAATTTGACAACGCCGATAAAACAACATTATACCGTACACTCAAAACATTTGAAGAAAACAAACTTATCCATAGTATTGATGACGGTACAGGTTCAATAAAATATGCTCTTTGTAAGGAAACCTGTCAATGCAATCCATCCGATTTACACGTTCATTTTCTTTGTACAAAGTGCAAACACACATATTGCTTAAACGATATAGCGATACCAACCATTATATTACCTGCTGACTTTAAACTCGAAAACATTAATATGGTTGTTAAAGGTGTTTGTGCAAGTTGCAAATAAAAACTTTGCAACTCAGTTGCATGAACATTTTGCATATCTTCGCCGTTGTTATAGCAAATGAAAATACTAACGCTCATATTATCTATTTATGTTTTGGTTCTCACCGCAATTCCTTGCGTTGATGTTCCAAAGGAAAATAGCATGAACAAATATGAACTTACCAATACTTCATCTGACCAACACGAGAATGACACCGACCATTGCTCTCCTTTCTGTACTTGTGATTGTTGTGTTTCTCCTATTTTAAACAATTCGACTATTCATTTTACTTGTACTCCTATTACACAAAAATTAATAACAGAGTACAATAGCTCTTTAGTTTCTTCCCTTTTTGCTACCATCTGGCAACCGCCCAAATTAAGTTAATACAAATTCTCATCCGATTTAAACCTCGCATTCTTTTCATAAAAAGCATGTGTTGGAAAACTATGTATTAACCTTTTTCTAATAGATTATGATTGAACATATAATTCGTTTTTCGATAAAGAACAAGATAATTATCGGGTTATTTGCCCTTGCATTGGTTGCATGGGGTACATATTCGCTTGTTCATCTGCCCATTGATGCAGTTCCCGATATTACAAACAATCAGGTACAGGTTATCTCTCGTGCCCCATCGTTGGCAGTTCAGGAAGTTGAAAGTTTCATTACCGCACCTGTAGAGGTTTCGGTAGCCAATATCCCCGATGTGGTAGAGCTTCGCTCCATTTCACGATTGGGATTATCGGTTGTTACGGTAGTTTTTAAGGAAAATGTTGATATCTACTGGGCTCGACAACAGATTGGCGAACGGCTCAAAGAAGCCGAAGACCAGATACCGCAAGGTTTGGCAAAAATTGAAATGGCTCCTATCTCAACTGGTTTGGGCGAGATTTTTCAATACACCCTCGAAATAAAAGACGGGTTCAAAGACAAATTTACACTTATGGATTTGCGTACTTATCAGGATTGGATTGTACGCCGTCAAATGCTTGGAACGCCTGGTGTTGCTGATGTAAACAGTTATGGTGGGTTTGTAAAGCAATACGAAATTGCCGTAAACCCTGAACGCTTACGAGCAATGAACCTTTCTTTGACAGACATTTTCGAAGCCCTCGAAAACAACAATGAGAATACTGGGAGTGCTTATATTGATAAAAAACCCGAAGCATTTTTTATTCGTGGCATTGGATTGGTTAAAACCCTCGACGACATCGAAAATATTGTTGTAAAAACCATAAACGGTATTCCTGTTTTGGTGCGTGATGTAGCAACTGTCCAGTTCGGACATGCTACCCGTTACGGTGCATTAGTTTCCGATACCAGCGAGGCTGTGGGGGGTGTGGTAATGATGCTCAAAGGGGCTAACGCCAATGAAGTTATCGGACAGGTTAAGGAAAAAATCACATCTATTCAAAAGTCACTACCCGAAGGCATTGAAATAACCCCTTACCTCGACCGTACCGACTTGGTCGACCGTGCCATTGGCACAGTTACTCGCAACCTTCTCGAAGGAGCTTTGATTGTTATTTTTATTCTCGTTTTATTGCTTGGAAATTTTAGGGCAGGAATAATTGTAGCCTCAGTGATACCTCTTGCCATGCTTTTTGCAATTGGCATGATGCAACTTTTTGGCGTTTCAGGCAACCTTATGAGCCTTGGAGCTATCGACTTTGGTTTAATAGTGGACGGGGCAGTAATTATCGTCGAGAGTATTGTTCACCGTATTACCCTGAGCAAGCACCATCATACGGGCATAAAACGGCTCACACAGCCTCAAATGGATGAAGAAGTTTTCCAGGCTTCCAGTAAAATCCGTACCGCAGCAGCTTTTGGCGAAATTATTATCCTGATAGTATATTTACCAATCCTTGCATTGGTGGGTATCGAGGGTAAAATGTTCAAACCTATGGGTCAGGTAGTGAGTTTTGCCATTCTTGGAGCGTTTATATTGTCGCTCACATGGGTTCCCATGATTTCATCTTTATTCCTTAGCAAGAATACCGAACACAAACGGAATATTTCCGATAAGATTATGGATTTCATGCACAAAGCCTTTAATCCCGTTATTGCTTTTGCACTTCGCCGTAAACTGGCAATTATTGTTACTTCGGTAGTCCTATTTATTGGTAGTCTGTTCCTTTTTACCCGATTGGGAGGCGAGTTTATCCCTCAACTTGAAGAAGGCGACCTTGCAGGATTGGTTATTACTTTGCAGGGTGGTTCACCATCGAACACCGTTGAAGAAGTGAAACGTGCCAATACCATTTTGCGTGATAACTTTCCCGAAATAAAACATCTGGTTTGCAAAATCGGACCCGGAGAAATACCTACCGACCCCACTCCAATGGAAACAGGCGACTATATTATAACGCTTAAACCAAAAAGCGAATGGACAACTGCCGAGACCCGTGAAGAACTGGTTGAAAAAATGGAAGAAAAACTGGCAGTGATGGCAGGGGTTAAATTCGAGTTCTCGCAACCCATACAACTTCGGTTTAACGAGTTAATGACTGGTTCACGACAGGACGTGGCAATTAAATTGTTTGGCGACAACCTCGATACGCTTGCCCTCAAAGCAGCTCAAATCGAAGAATATATTCAAAACATAGAAGGAGTAACCGACATTAACGTCGAAAAAGTTACAGGCTTGGCTCAAATACAAGTCGAGTACAATCGCCCACGTATGGCACAGTATGGCGTTTCGGTTACAGAAATAAATAACATCTTAAAGGCTGCCTTTGCTGGTAGTTCCGCAGGTGTGGTTTTCGAGGAGGAAAAACGTTTCGACCTTGTAGTACGGCTCGACGAAGCCCATCGACGTGATATTTCAGACGTTAAAAACCTTAGTATTGCCTTGCCCGATGGTCGTTTAATTCCGCTCGACCAATTGGCAAGTGTTGAAATTAAAACAGGGCCGGCACAAGTGTCGCGCGAAAACACAAAACGCCGTTTAACAATCGGTTTTAACGTGCGTGGTCGTGATGTCGAAAGCGTGGTTGAAGATGCCCGTTCAAAACTCGATGCAAACCTAACATTGCCTGTTGGGTATTACACAACATTTGGCGGACAATTCGAAAACCTTATTGCAGCCCGTGAACGCTTGGCTGTTGCCGTTCCTGTAGCATTGTTGCTAATTTTCGTATTGTTGTTCTTTACTTTCCATTCGCTCAAACAAACCATTCTTATTTATACAGCAGTGCCTATGGCTGCCATTGGTGGAGTAGTTGCGCTGTGGTTAAGGGACATGAATTTCTCAATTTCTGCGGGTGTTGGGTTCATTGCGTTGTTCGGGGTTGCTGTGCTTAATGGCATTGTGTTGATTGCCGAATTTAACCGCCTCGAAAAAGAGGGTGTTTCCGACATCACCGAACGTGTATTACAAGGGTTAAAAACTCGTTTACGCCCTGTGCTAATGACTGCTGCCGTAGCATCGCTCGGGTTTCTGCCTATGGCTTTGTCAACTTCGGCGGGTGCCGAAGTTCAAAAACCTTTGGCAACTGTTGTAATAGGTGGACTTATTACATCAACGCTTCTTACCTTAGTAGTTTTGCCTGTACTTTATATCATTTTTACAAAACGTAATTTCAAACTTCCTTCTAAAAATAGAAAACTGAATACAGGCGGGTTGGCTATGATTCTTGTACTTTTGGGCACATTCTTTTTCAATAAAGCCGAAGCGCAGCAAACCAAGCAAATAACCTTGCAAAATGCCATTCAATTGGCTTTAGACAGTAATTTAGCGGTTCGTTCTGCAGCTTATTCGGTCGATGTGCAGAAAGCCCTCAAAGGTTCTTCGTGGGACATTCCAAAAACTGCTATAGATGGGCAGTATGGGCAGTTTAATTCTTATACTAAGGACAATAGCTTTACCATTTCACAATCTTTTGCTTTCCCTTCGGTTTATATCAATCAAAATAAACTGGCGAATGCAAATATAAAAAGTAGCGAATGGCAGCAAAAGTCCTCTCAACTCGAAATTGCCTCGCAAGTAAAACAGGCTTATTGGCAATTGGCTTACCTGTATTCCAAACAAAAACTTTTGAAGTATCAGGATAGATTATATTCGGGATTTTTAAGGGCTGCCGAACTTAGGGCAAAAACAGGCGAAACAAATCGCCTCGAAATGATTACAGCACGTTCGCAAAGCCTCGAAATCAAAAATCAATTACTGCAAACAACAGCCGATATTGAGGTTCTTATTCAGCGTTTACAAACCCTGCTTAATGTCGATTATGCTTTAATTCCTGCCGATACTGTACTTCGACGTTCGGGGTATATTACACTTTCCGATACTTCGGCAGTTTCTTCCAATCCGTCGTTGGGTTACATTCAGCAGCAGGTTGAAGTTGCACGTATCGAGAAAAATTTGGAACGTAGTCGTATGATGCCCGATTTTAGCATTGGTTATTTTAGCCAAACCATGCAAGGGGTTCAGGATGTAAACGGTATCCCCCGCACCTTTGGTACGGGCGACCGGTTTACAGGTATTCAGGCAGGCATTTCCATTCCGCTGTGGTTTGTTCCTTATACTTCTAAAACAAAGGCAGCAAAAATCAAACAGCAGGTGGCAAGCACCAACGCCGAGTATTACACCAAATCACTATCGGGTAGTTATCAGGCTCTTTTGAGTGAATACAGCAAGTTCAACAACAGTGTTGAGTTTTACGAAAAACAAGCCGTTCCCGAAGCCGATTTGATTATCGAGCAATCTACCCGCAGCTACAAAGCAGGTGCAATGGATTATCTCGATTATATCCTGTCGCTCAACCGTGCATTGTCTATCAAACAAAGCTATCTCGATGCACTCAACGGCTATAATCAAACTATTATTTCAATCGACTTTATTACAGGTAAAACATTTTAATTCAGATTATTTATGAAAACATTAAAATATAGCATCATTCTTTTAGTAATGATTAGCATAGCCATCTTTACAGGCTGCAATGGTAAAAAACTTGATGAACACGGCCACGAGGCGGGAACTCATGCCGAAAGCTCCGAAAAAGAAAGCCACGAGGGGCATAAAGAGGGCGAGTCAGAAGAAGAAGGCGAACACGAAGAGTTGCCCGAAGACATCGTTGAAATGAATGCAGAACAAATCAAACTGGCAGGTGTGCAACTGGGC